>Ga0157363_1002242_pt1 | contig 16909 bp, 4 predicted proteins | sample AttsexASBM1_FD_111477 | JGI IMG/M metagenome (GOLD analysis project Ga0157363, IMG submission 111477) | Fungus gardens microbial communities from leaf cutter ant in Ribeirão Preto, State of São Paulo, Brazil - Atta sexdens ASBM1 | ecosystem: Host-associated > Fungi > Mycelium > Unclassified ... | reverse complement strand
TCGATCGAACGACAAAATCGATGTAACGAAGAATTTACCAAATCGCTCGTGACGAATTTTTACGCTCGACGCACGTATTTACGCTATCACGAGAAAAACACGTTTTCCTCGTGATAAACGACTCTACTTTTTCTTTTTTTTTTTTTCCCCTATCTCAATCTCCTTTTCTTAACAGTGGCCGATGCCTTGGTGAATCGTTAATTGACACGAGTCGTCGGGCAAGCGTGCCCGCAGACTTGGTAGCCAGGTTACTGGCTTCCATCTTTCTTTTCAAGCTCGTTGTTACAACGAGAGAGTAGGTACATACTTGCCTGGCGATCAGTTCAATTCCCGCTTCGTAACGTTCATCAATGTGCAATCGTGTGAAATATATCGCCGCGCAACCTTCGACCGTCCGCCAAGCCAAGGCGCTCCTGCCCCCCACACCACTTCGCTGGTTTCGATGACCGTTACGCGGAGCTAAGCCAGGAAAAACCGCGATGAAATCCCGAATTCCCGACGTGGACAATGATTCCGGAAAATTTTATATAAATGTCTACGCCTTACGCGAGCACGCTAATCCCCGATTACACGTTTCTCAGGGAGAGAGAAAGAGAGGACGAATATCGCGAGCGGACCAACCGATCGATCGATCGCGCGACTTGGGCTGTCCGTTCAGTTCGTTGTTCATTCCCGGTCCACGCCGTCAGATCGGCTACGGCGAATGGATCGTCTTCCCTGACGACAAGATTACGAGAGCGAAGAGTCCCGCGATTCGCGAGAATTACTTACCTGCGTAAACGACGAGGAGTGTCGCTGTAGAGAATGACCGCGCACGTTTCGTGCGACGCCCGTTCTACCTTCGCGTCCGTGTTACAACGTTTCACGTACGAAACTGAGCCCGGATTCCGTGCGACTCCGTAATCCACCGTAGTCCGTGCGCCCACGTCGCCTAACGATATTGCCGCCTGCAGTGTATGTTCTCGAAACTTCCTAGGGAACGGCAGTGGTCAACGTCGGTCGTCGAGCCGACGGCTGAGCGCCAATCAGCTGCCGACGTTGGCGGAAGCGCTACGCGCACAGCGTCGGTCTCTTTCGAAAGTTCCCAGTTCCTTCACAAACTCGCGCGTCGATCATGCAGGTTTTTTTTCGGTCGATATGACACTTTCTCTTTAAAAAATTATTTATAGATATAAAAAATATCTCGTGTTTTCTTCTGTTTTGTTTGTTACAAATTTCACACCACAGACTTTCATGCTTTTGTCTTTACTTTTTTTCTGGAGCCTTTTTTTATTATTCTCGCTGTACTAATTCAAAGTACAGAAGTCTGCTTTTGGGATAATTTATTTTACAAGTTAAGATTTTTTAAAGTTATTAAGAGAGTTTACTTACAAATTTTAACTGTCAAATTTTAATACGATTTAATATTTTGAACTGTTTAAACGTGGTAACATCAAACTTGAAAATTAAATGAAGGATTTTCAATTATTTTTAATCGATAATGCCGGTCGTAAATATAAACAATACAGTATTTTCTAACGTAAAATACACGCGAATGTCCGGATACCGATGCTGCCGTGCAATCTTTCGTAGATGGCAGTGCATGTTTCCGAACGTCCCTTTTTCCAAGCGATACGCTAAACAACGATAACTGAACAAAATGGTATGTAACTTGTATCAAAAAATTCTATAGTAATCATCCAACGAAACGTACAACATTCAATTAAATATTTAACATTAGCATCTAACAAAATACGCGTTATGTATATCATGTTTAGAAAGTATCAATTACAGATACAGTAAAGTCAATCAAACATGACGTGACATAACCTCAATTGAGAAATACGTGTTTGTAATTGTTTGCGATCATTTGTGATGTTTTATGAGATAATAGATCATAAAATTAATTGAAGTTTGTTTTATCTGTCTTTACCAATTTATAGTATTCGTCTATTTCGATACTCTAAAGATTTCTTATAAGTAACCTAATCTAACCTATAAGTAAAGAAATGTATTTTGATTTTTGCTTACAGACGGAAGGTACAGCTACCATCAGGACGAGAAAGTTTATGACCAATCGACTTTTATGCCGAAAACAAATGGTGAGTGTGAGATTCGAGTATCCATTATTTCAATTCATTATCCCAGATGAGAATTTATACAATTTATTTTGATTGTAGGTCGTAGATGTTATTCATCCTGGCCAACCATCAGTTCGTAAGACCGAGATTCGAGAGAAATTAGCCAAGATGTATAAAGTGACTCCAGATGTTGTCTTTGTGTTTGGCTTTCAAACTAATTTTGGTGGTGGTAAATCTACTGGATTTGCACTTATCTATGACACCTTGGATTTTGCAAAGAAATTTGAACCTAAATATAGGTTAGCAAGGCATGGTCTCTTTGAAAAACAAAAACAAACGAGAAAACAGCGTAAAGAACGCAAGAACAGAATGAAGAAAGTTAGGGGTACTAAAAAGAGTAAAGTTGGAGCAGCGTCTAAAAAGGTAGGCAAAATAATATATTTCGAATATTTTTCTTCCATAAACATTTCTATTACTCTAACATTAATGTTATAATATTACAAAAAATTTCTTTATTCTCTTAATGCTTTTCAGTATCAAATATCTTATGCATGTTTCTTTCTTTTTTTAATCACATGGGCTTTAATTTCTTATATCAATATTGTAATTGTCTTTAAATTGTATGTTCTATCTGATGGTGTAATTTTTTCTTTGTTTTCATTCAATTAATTGATTATATTAATGCACTATTCTATTTAATAAAATCAGTTTGTATATATTGAAAGTTCTTACAGCAATTTAAATTCTTAATATTATTAAATAGATAATTTTAAATACATACATGATAAATGTTCATATATGTTAAAAAGTTAGATTCAGTAGATTTATAAAATTTGATTGGTTTAACTTTTTACATTTCTCACAAAGTACAATAGTTGTGTGACATGTTTTACTTATGAGAGAATAATGATAAAAATGAAAAATATTAAATATTTTTTTTTATTGATAACATAATATTCATGGGCAATTCAGAAATAAATTTTCCTTTGGTTTGATGTCTATGCATGCTACGGTGGTATACGCTTTTTATTTACATTCTAGGGAAGGAAATAGAGAAATGATCATCATTTGTACTACAGACTTCTGGAGGAGCAATTTCTTATTGCTTAATCAGGGTCAGCATGCAAATCTTTTAAGTTTCATACTTTTGTTCTGTATGAGCTATTTTTTTTATTCTTAACAGCATAAATACATGTATATTTTTACGATTTATTTATTATTTTATTAATCATGTAATGTTCTAATATTCCAGTAGTTTGTTAATACATAGTATAAAAATATAATATTTTATTTCCATGATATGAAAATACAATAATCTTACATGCACTATTATATTTTCATGTCATACAATAAGTATTTGTGATGATGTAGAGTATAAATTTAGAAACTGTATAATTATTTATATATAGGTATATAGGTATAAGACTTAATTATTTATATTTGCATTTTGCTGCGTAATAATTTAATTCTGAACTTACACTAACATATTATCTGTATCACTGCAATTAAAATTAAAATTAAACTTTTACTATAGTAATCAAATTGTTTTAAAAGTAATTACTAAATTAGATTACATCTTTCAAAAAAAAAAAATTAAACTTGTGAGTTTATAATTAACTTTCCCTTGCTCAAAAATTTCAATGAATCACAAATATATTAACAAAGTAACAATTTTATTTTATTTTAAAGTTTATTCTGTGTTACATTTGCATTTTATATTAATATAAAATTAAGTATGCACGAAAATTGCTAAGGTTTAAACAATTTTGTGTGAAAATTGAATATACGTGAATTGAATTGAATTTTTTATGCATATATTTTTTATATTTAACTAATATACACTTGAGGGAAAACATGCTTTATATATTAATTACAGATATGTAAATGTATGTGTGCTATCCTATTGCTATAACTATTTGTATTAAAATTGGTTATGTGCATGTTAAAAAGTTGATTTTAAATAAAAAAAAAGGATATATTATTTTTTAATACATACACATTTTTTTTATTACAGTAAAAGAAGCCATCTTAAAGACCACACAATCATCGACGTAAAAGTTATTATATTTTACTATGGAATAGCGCCGGAATTATAATAAATTTTACGGAATAAACGTGTATTCTTCTTGATGAAAACCTGTTTATCACATTTTTCTTGACATCTTGTAACAATGCCTTGTTAAAAAATTTATTATATTGAATTAATGCGCTATTATTTTTTTGACTTTTTAATTTTCAGTATATTAATATTTTTATATCTAATCAATATGTATTTACAACTTACATACTTAAAACTTTATTAAAAACCATTGAAGATATATACCTGAATTTTTTTATGATATACAATCTTTAAAACGTTATAACTTCGGCAGATGCTGGACGAGGTTTCTTTGTGGTACGTTTATTAACGGTTTCATTATCTTCTACTCGCTTGTTATGGAAAGGTAAAATTTGTTCGGTGGATGTTTCGGGTGAGACATTGATAGTAGTAGTAGTAATTAATTCCTTAGAAGACGTATTGTCTGCTTCATTAGAAACTGCAGATTCGATAGATGTTTCGATCGATTTGATAGAAGTTAGATCAGTGGATGTGACAGAAAACATAGTATCAACTGACGAAACAATTGATTCGGTAATTGACTCGATAGATGTAGAATCAGTAGGTGCTGCAACCGGTACACTATTCATTACAACAGATTCACTGGAAGTTATCATTTCTTCACTTGATGAATCAACTTCTATATTCGGCTCTATAGAAGTTATTTGGGTAGTAAGTGGAATCGATTCGGTAGAAGTCACAATAGCTTCGGTGGTTGCAGTTGATTCAGTAAAAGTTAAATCTGATTGCGTTTGAGTAACAGTTTGGGTTGTATGTTGCCTCGATGTAGTCAATTCGATCTTTGGTGTAATCGTTGAAGGTTGTGTAGTTTTCGGAATTTCTGTTGGAAGTTTACTGAAATCAGGTGTCCAGTCGGTCCTAAATATAGGAGGCATAACGTCCCATTCATCCGAATCACTGTCCCCGTAGTCATTGCCTGTAATTTTCCGGATGATGTACCAGTTACCAATCCGGACGCCCCAATCTCGTTTTGGGTCGAACGATAGGCTAGCTATTAGTACGAAAAAATTGACAAAATACGAAAGTTAAATCTGAGTCGTCTAGAAGTTGTTTAGAAGGATGCAATCTCGTGGAAATTTTTGAAAAATATACGTGGTATTATACGCTGTAATCCTAATTGTATCTCTCATACAACATTCGCGAGTGACGCATCACGTAAAACGTCGAAATCGCTCAATTATGTTCCGTAGCGAAGCATAAACACGTGATTTGACATCCAACGCGAGTTTTGCTATGTGACAAAGAATTGAAGAAAAATTTTATGAATACTGATTCTTAAATTTCATGTTATTGAACTTTGCTTACACAAATCTAAGAACAAGCCTGGATAACTCGATATTCGACTCTCTAAAGTCTTATCAATATTCAAAATATCCTGTGGTGATAAGTTCGGAGTTGGACTATCTTTACCAAACCATTCACGCCATTTTCCCACAATTCGGTCCTTGATCATTTTAAACCAATCTCGTATTGTTTCTCCAAATCCAGTTGATCGACCTGTTCCATCTACGACAAATGTTTGCGTTCAGCAGGATATTAAAAATTTATAGGGCTTGTAACAGGATTGGTCACTAGGCACACAATTGAGTAGTACAATAATTTAACTGCAATCTTATTAAATTCTTTTTTATTTTATATAATTTTGTAAATTTGGAATAAATCATGGCGTAAATCAGGAATCTGAACATTTAATCATTGATATACTTATTGATGTTATATCATAGATATCTATCTTTGCTTAAAGATATTGAATTAAATTTCATTTAAATTTACAAAACAATTTGGATACTAAGTGCTTTCCAGCAAGCGCCACAGACGACACAATGTAACACCACTTGCTGGAAGACACACTAACATTTCCATTTCTTTTCGCACGAAACTGGAAACCGTGACACTATATTCTTTTTTTTTCTCTCTTGAATCGGGACAACTATTCATTTCAAGAACTTGAGAAACTGAAATATGTGTTTAATTCAACTATAATATCGATTATTTCAATGCACTTCATTATCCTCTACACTATAGGACGTAATTAATTTAGCACTTATAAATAACTACAATATACACCACCTCTATCGAAAATCGGTGTCGGCGTAGCGAGTTGACAGGTAAGGAGCAGCAGTAAGATACTCGAAAGTGGTCGCATTTTTGCAATCGGACAAACAACATCACTCTGCGTGCGGGTATAGAAGCGCGTGCCGTTTTATATATCCTTCGGCGGAAGCGCATAGCATGACGATCTCGTTAGTGCCACAATTTTATCGAGAAATCAAGCTAAGCCTGCATGCGCTAACGAAAACAGCATCGGCCTTGTTGCATTCGTTCCGATCTGTTCCGATCTCATCTCTCAATCGGTTAATATCATCGTCATTTTGTACAATACATACATAACTTACAACAAGAGAATCCGAATCTCGTCATGCACAGCAAGATGGCTAGTCACTTATTCCGCGAACCTACGACATCACGCTATTGTGCTGTGTTACGTATGAACGCAAATTACATACGTTTATCCGTGATTACCCATGTGGACTGAGTTGGCTGGCCGGTCTAAAACGGGCTATCAATTGATTACCCATTTGCACACTATTAATTCACGATTTATATAATTTTCTACTATTACGCTTGTCCGCACTTCTAATATCAGAATTATTAGAAAGACCTAATTTCGTTTGATTGTTCGTTTTCTTTAAATTTTTGTTATCAGGGCAAATGACAAATGATGCTTAGGGTTCTAATAAGGATACCGTTGGAAAATGAGAATATATTACATATACTTTTTTTACAATAATTGCAGTAACTTCAGATTCAGATCAATTTAGAAAAACTTTTGTAAACAACCTACCAACACCTAAGATGAATCTTTCCCCAGTAAAAAAAAAAATGCATTCCTTCCATAAAATGAGAACATGTTTAGTAGAACATCAGTTGTGCAGTTGATGCACGATTTAATGGAAATCGAGTGCTTTCCAGTGGTCTAGAATGAATTATTAGATATTTTCGCGATCGACTGTAAACGAACATGATAATGGAAACTATTATTGTCCATATTATTATAAATTTTGCTAACGTATTATTTGGCATCGAGTGCCGTATAGATAAAGACACGTGAGAACAGTTTTCCCAATCGTGGTATATATGTATCGATCAAATAAGGGGTTTTCGCAATAGAATGAATATCTGCCGTTCCAGACCATCACCCAAGTTTCCGAGTTTTCAGGTATTCAGCCCTAATAGGACTTGTAATTATGACATAGTTATAAGTGAACTGTTATAAAATTAATCATAGCCGAAATAAAACAAGACTTGGCCTGTCACGTGCCATAGGTAAAAATGGACTCGTCCAGAATTGGGTTACATATTCACGTCTCTCCCGTCATCTTTCGATCCTATATCCCTTAAGTTCGGTCCTACGAACGTTTGATACTTGATCGCACGCATTATTTTTGTGCTTCAACAATTCTTACTGTGCGCATGAGTCTACCGTAAAGAGAACGGACGCTGAGGTTACACGACAGTCTGCTCTGGCTCTGTTGACGAAGTCGGACTACGTTACATGACGAGCATACGAAATCGACTGTGTCTGCTCGAAATCTCAGGTAAATGAACGTTTTTAACAATAATCATCGATAACGATGGATATATCATCGCTACGATATTGAGTCGCGTAATAGATGTAAATTATATGCCTATATTACACGTAATTTAGGAGTCCCAAGTTTCGTACAGAGACGACGATATCGTAGACATGTGTGCGTTGGGTTATGTCACGTATAACGGATTTTCAATACATAGATCGTATTATATGGGAATCTTCCCGTTGGGCGAAACTAGATATAGGCGTGTACAAGTAATACGTAACCGAAATCGAGATGGAACGTAAAATTCGACGAGAATTGCCTTATCTCCAAACTTGGACTCGTCCAGGGTTCTCGACTATTCTCGACTATTCTCAAGTCTACACCGTCCAATCGCGTAATAGTACGCAGTGACGGAATGGTAATCGCAAAAACCTATTACTTAATTATATTTGACAAAAAATTTTTAGATAAAATATTTTTTTTTGCAAAGTATAGCAAAATGTATTGTCGAACGTTTATCAATTACGAAACGTAAAACAATATATCATGGAAAATTTGAGAACATTAAAATTGACATAGTTTGCCCAGATTTATAAGATATATAAGGTCTGTGTTCACGAGTCCTCAGTCCGATCAATATCCTTGGTTTTGTTCTCAATAATATCGAAGTATAGTACAACAGCGAACAATCGAAAGTGTATTGTATTTTGATATTTTCAGTAATTTTTCAAAATAATTCTATAATTGTATCAAAATAATCCTATAATTGAACATAAGAATTTATACGTATAATTTAACGGATTAATCTAATTTGAACGTTAAAGTAAATTGATAAACAAATTTTAATTTACCATTATGTTAAATAAATTAAATGGAAAATCAATAACATTTGATTAAGGAACATTCCTTTAATAACGCCAGTCGGATTGAATTCTCAGCTGCTCTTGGAGATCTTAGTAAGTACTAGGATACCTTAGTATATACTGGAATATTCTAATTATATAAACAAATAAAGAGATTTATGAGATCGGATCATATTTTTGTTGACCCTCATTGACTTTCATTGCGATATCTCTTTTTTACGAGAGATATCGATATTTGGAAACTGACGATTTAATTCGTACGTTAAATACTTTGACTAGTCGTACAATTCTAATTTTAATAACAAATAACGTTCATTCTGATCGTTCCTAATAGAAATTTCTTCGGAAATTTCCGTTGAACTTACATCTTGCAAAGTTTATATACCAATTTGATACTTGACTTTTGGGAAATGGGTTAATGCGTGTTTCGATCGAGACGTAAGATTGTCGTGTTTTTAGGAGAAAACCCTTTTCCCTTCTGCTGTTCCCAATTAAAGATAGAATTAGACGATGCTCGATTTCTTGAATGATAAGTATGCATGCAATCATGCCTGCTCTGATGTATGCTAGAATTAGAATTCGTTCATACATCAAGTGCTACATGCTGATCAATGCTTGATATACATTAGAGATTCCTAAGTCTGTATGTTTTGTTTATTACGTAATATTACGCAATATGATGTAATACCCATTGATATCGTGATATGATCGAATTGGAAGAATTTTCAGAGAATATCGATTCGTTTGTTTGAGATTAGTCTTTATAACTGATGATTACTGATGGAACATGCCAAGTAACAATTGTTTTTATTAATATTGTTAATACGTATCGCTAAATTCGTTTGTTTTAGTTATACTGTTAGTTACACCTCTCGCCTGTATCTTCTCCTACTCTCTAAAGTTTGATTTTATAATTAATATTGTGTAGGCATAAAATACGAACGAAAGTACACCGAAGTAAACAGTCCCAGTTGGTTCCCATCAGTACCCATCGGACTAGTGCCACCTATCCAGCACTGGGATCAGTCCGAATCATTTCGATAGTGGTCGAGCTGGCTGGGTCGGGTTGAAAAGACTCAGCATAAACACGTCCCTTCTGTCGAATAAGGATAGGCGAACTGAGAAGACATATACGAGGAAAGGAGTCGACAATAAAGGGTCGTAACGCGTCGAAAAGAGAGGGACTATCGTCGTAGCGATCATGTGGAATGGCGCCGAGAAAGAGACATGCGGTGATGCGATAGCGGTAGAATCTAAGAAAGATGCCGAGATTGCCGAGAATCGCTCAGCCAGTGACCAACAGTTCGCGAGCAACAACACCAACGTTCCCGTTTCGGAAGGGATTCAAGTAAGATCTGTTTTCCCGCAGATTGCATCGTTCGCATCCTGTCCTAGGATGGCTGACGATACCGTGACCATCCCCGGGGACACGAATGAAACAACAATATTGATACCGCCTCCAAATGTCGCCGAATTCCAGATTGAATGCAAGACGGAACCGGGCACTGAATTGGGCAACTCGATCGACGACCCATTGATATTTGTAAGTGTGGGAATATATGAGTTTGCTCCGTCAATCGTGTCACTTATGTATATATAATGTCGAAATGCTCATTATTTAAATTTTAGGAAGATTCGTTTTCTGCCCCTTTGAAAAAGATATTGAAAAATGCTATTGTTTCGTTAACAATTATTTTACCGCGCTTTTCATGTTTGTGTTGGTTAGGATTGCCAATGACTCGATTGCCAATGTTTTGTATTATTATGTTTTGATTTTGTTACTTATTGTTACTTATTGTTTATAATCTGTCGTTATTTACGAGAATAATCGAATCTGTTGCAACAATCATTAGCTTTTTGCTGGAAAAATTTCGATCACTGATTTTTGGTTATGTCTCTGAAGCTTACAATGTTACATGATTATATGAAATTAGTTTTTGTTTTACTTTAATTAGTATTTTACACTAAGATGTAAAACACAAAGAAAGATAAACAAAATATATCATATATAATTGAAAATTATATATTTTCTATTACAGGATGAATCCTCTATACACATTCCGGTATTCGCACCTACGATAAAGGCTCCAGTTGTTTTATTGGAGAGATGTGATAAAATTTGGGAAACATTACAATTAATAAAGACTGTACAGGTTGAGAAGCCAACAGTGCTAACTGATGATGATAAAAATGAAGAGGAAAAAAATAAGGAGGAAATGCAGCATTTGGATGAGGTTGAGCAATCTGAATCACATGTCAAAAATCAACCTAAATTAAGAAGTGATAATACAATGCCACCTTTTAAAGTTTCTGTTGTAAGAACGAAGAAATTATATCCTTGCACTATCTGTGGTATCCAATACTTGGAAAGACGATCCTTAAGAAAGCATTCGGAAAAAGTACATGGAATTGTCATTCCCTTACTTATTCAACGTAAACGTTTGAAACGTAAAACTTTAAACAAAAAGAATTTCGATGGACCCAGTCAAGTTTCTTCTATTAGCAAAGAAAATAACAATTCTGAAAAGGTTTATGATAATAAAAATTCATGTGAAAAGATCACTGCAAAGACAAAACTTACCAACGTTGAAACTACTACTGCTTCACCACCTGTTCTATCGGAACGGTTTGTCAAGTGTACATTATGTCAGCAAAAAGTATTATCTTTAAGGAAACATTTAACTAATTATCATAAAATTGGAGGTTCTACAAGTGTAATGGAACAGCTAGAATCATCATTATTGAGTGAGCCTAAAACATCACCTGGAGATAAACGAATTACATTAAAAAATGAACCTCAAGATGGATTTCGCTTAATGGATAATGAAAATGATACTCGTAGAACATCCAAAGTCCAAGGAAAAAGAAAATATAAATTGTCTTATCCTAGAAAGAAACGCAAGTTGAATAATGAACGTTATGCATTTGTTCAGAATCCGCCCACTATTGCAAAGGAAGAAATTTTAAATGCTTATACATATAAATGTGACATTTGCTTGGGATTTTATAAAACTGCCCATGGTTTGTACAAACATAAACGCATTCACAAATTACGTGGAGAAACTAAACAAAATTTTCATAAATTCACATGTAGATACTTTAATTCACCATTTAATAAGAACTACAAATCATTGCAATCTTCCACAAAGTATGCTAACACTGCTAACAATAGAATAGATGAAAAGGCTACATTGCAATTAAATAATTCCAAGCGTAATCAAAATAGTTCAATTTCTAATCGAGCTATCCGATACAATGAAAGAATTAACAAAAATAATGAAACTATTTGTATATGTGGAAGATCATTTCGAAATCCTCATACTTTGTTTCTTCATAAAAACAATTGTGATTTATGTCAAAATGAGGATATAGTAAAGAGCAATAGGGTCAGTAGTGATAGAGACTCTGGTATTGGCATTAACATAACAATCAAGAAACGAAATGATTCATATGAGATAGTTGGTAAAGATGACGAAGATAAACTCCAAAATTCTAAAACACGTCTCAAAGAAGATACTTCATCTATGTCTCGCACATCTAATTATACCAAAGATTTCACTAAAGTGTCCACTAAACAACAAGTATCAGATACATCTGATTCATCTAAATACAGTAAAGATCATAGTATTTTGAAGTTAGAAGATACAGATGAAGATGTAATCATTGATATTGAAGACGATGTACAAATTGCTCTTGATGAAAATAATACAACAAAACAGATGATTGCACAAGAAAACGGCAAGCAGAATTCGTCAAAGTTGGAAAGTGATACAAAAGATGGAAAAATTGAAAAAATTTTCAATGAAGTCAATACATTAAAGCAAATGTGTCAAAAGGTTCTCGACATTCGTGAATTCGGAAATATAGAAAATAAGAATAAAGAATGTAACCAAATTAAAAAACCGTGCAAGGAAAATAATAAAGTTAAAAATCAAGAAATACATCAAAACAAACGGGAATTACGATCTACAAATAAACGATATCTTTATTCCAAAATGGAGTCGGAGTATTCCCATAATGAAACAAAGGTTCGTACGATGCAATTTAAACCAATGATATGTGGATATTGTAAGGAACAATTTAATAATATTAAATTATATGATAATCATCAATGTACTGTTACAAAAGGCAGATCATTTGATGAATTTTCGCTACAGTTGCGATGTTTTTTTTGTAAAGAAGTGTTAAATAGTTACAACGAATTTGATAACCATATGAGATTCAAACATTTTGATCATGGCTATCATTGCTTCCAATGTCCCGAACGATTCACGAGTGACAAAGGACGATTATCCCATTTTCATTTAGACCATAACGATTTGATTTGTAGATTTTGTAATAAAAAAATTACTATTTCCTTAAAGACTCCACACGAAGGTTATCATTTAGGTTTTGGTTATCCTTGCCATAAATGTAAAAAGGCTTATACAAATAATAGGAATCTTTCTTATCATAAATACACGATACATTTTAATGGAGCTGATAACTTGGTAACTTGTACTATATGCTTGAAATCTGTGAAACTCAAAACTTTCCGTGGTCATATGAAATGTCATAAACACAATGCTTGTTATTTTTGTGGCAAAGTATTTTCTGATAGAGTAGGTTTAGAATACCATACCATGATGAATCATGGTACAAATTCCAAGTTAAAATGTAATATCTGTGGTACACGATTTTATACTAAGAAACAGCTTGAAAGACACGAAAAGATTGATGGATGCAATAAAGAGGCATGCAACAGAGAATGAAAAATTAAACTATAACAGAATATTGAGAATATTTTTTTGTTAAAAAAAAATTATATAAATTATATATATATATATATATATATATATATATATATATATATATAGAAAAAAAAAACAAAAAAAAAAATAACAATAAAACAAAATAAAGAATATATTTTTATTTTAAAAAAAAAATATATATATATATATATATATATATATATATATATATATATGGAGAAAAACGAATCAACAAGGAAAGACTTCTCTCGTGAAATTAGAATAAAATTAGAATCCTCGAAAACTAGCTGAATTTGTATTTCTCAACTATAACTTTATACAAACAAAATAGCATAATTTCAAAACAACGTTATATCGAATTTTGCTTGCTTCGTACCTCGAACACGAGTTCTATCTGCGAGTCTCTAGGACGCGACATCCGCCGAAGTATCACTGTTTTCGCGCGACTACCAGGTCATATAGATGCGCATTTAAAGATTGATTTTTATCCTAATGAATTTTTTCCTAATTGTGTATAGTTTGTATATGTGTAAAATTACGCTATCATACATCGTTCAGAAGTTATAGCAAAAAAAAAGAACGATAATTGATTTTATCCCATAAACATAATGGTTGCTAATTTTTAAAAAATACGTATCAAATATTTTCATCCCTTTTGCAAACCCACCAGGTTTCATTAAAAATCGAAGAGGGACATCTGGGAGTCTTGTAAGATGAGAACTGCTATCACAATTGAAACTTGTGTTGAATTATTTTCAAGCTAATTATGATATGCAGGAGATGTGTTTCGCGTTAGTAGCTGTTATTCTCAATATGTGTATACACAAATTAAATTTCATAATTTTGTATACAAGTTTTATAGCGAATTCAGTTGGACGCTCTAGTGCACATTAGTACATATTAAAACTATTATACACTAATTTAAAAGTGTAAAAATAAAATAGAAATATATTGAATTTCATGATTTAATCCATTATTATATTTATATATATATATATATATATATATTAAACACATATTTTTTACGTTAGTTTGTATACGAGCTTGTATACAGTTTTAATGTTCATAACAGTGTGCACTGAGTGCATTTAATTGAATTCACTACTCTACATTTATACATATAGCTGACACATGTAAAGTAGCAAAGATGTATTACATTATTACATCTAAAGCATGAATGACATTTTTTAAAACGCATGTATTTCATTATCTGTTAATTATACAATTCGTTGAACAATTATATTACATTTCTGTATAATACTGATGTCTTATAAACTAATATCTTACAAACTGCAAATTAAATTTTGCGTACGCATTTTGTTTTCATAAACAAATTTATATCACACATTTCATATTTTTACAGAAACTAATAACTTAAATTTTGTGAGACATGAAGATTACATAACTATATTCGCATATTAACTAAATTATAATTTATTTGTAATTGTCAATATCTTAAATATGTAACTATATGCATAGTAAGAGTGCGAAACTTTAGAGCTCCCATAATATGAGTTTGGTGGAAGTGAAAAAAAATAACGGATAACAAATATTGCTTTTTTTCTTACATGCACAGAAAGAGTAAGAAACAATTGTTCATTGTTCAGTTAAAAGTTAAAAAAAGTCAAATATTATAAATGCATTGAACATTTCGTGATTTAATTTATTATTATACTTGCATTAAACACATATTTTTTACGTTAGTTTATATACGACGGGTTTAATGTTCACAACAGTATGCACTGAATATATTTAAAGTTAAAGTAATAAAATTGACAAGATGTTACTTTTTTGTAATAATTTATTTAAGAATGGATATACAGGGTGTTCCAAAACTAACGATAAATAAATTTGTTTCAATAAGTAATAACTAAATATAAATTTACTAAATATGAGCATATATTTATTTGGTACAAGAACTATTAATTTCATTATAAATATCACATTTTGTTTATTGAGTAAATATTTATTGTAAATAAATGTTATTAAAATTTAGTAAATTTTTTTTCAGTATAGCCTTGTTATTATAATTTTTACATTCTTCTCATGAATACTATCATAGCCTCGGCATTTTTGTATTAATCTTAGGTGAAATAAGATCTTATTTATAAGATGAAAATTAAACTCATCTGTTTATTAAACTATCTGTTTCTTTCTTCACTCTCTTCATTCTCGTTTTCTGACAATTTATGAAGCTGTGATGTATATCGAATCATCGGATCACAACGGACGATAAATCAAGAGGCTGCGTTTTCATTGCGAGTATTGAAAATCTGTAAGTTCACATTGTACATACTACAGATTTTTAGTACTCGTAATGAATAACGCAGCTTAAAAGTTGAGCCGCTTTCGCCAAACTCTTAATATAGGATCTCTACGAGACCACTTCTGTAAATGTATTATTAAAAGGTAACAACGATAGTAAATAATATATTTGTAATACTTGTGACATACGAAATATTTATATTATTAAATTAGAAATGATAGAAATTTATCGACTTATCGATTTATGTTTAATGTCATTATTTCTCGCAGAGAAATGTTTTGAAAATACCATATCTGTTTAACACACCATTTATTTTTAACATTAAAACAAAAAGATATATTAAGCCAAAGGAATATAATCTTTGTGTACGGAAAATACCACTACAATAAGTTCTGTAATTGAACTGTACATTGCGTCGTTCGTGATATAGATGTTATAATTTTATAACATTTATTAAATCATACTTATTGAAATAGTATATTATGTAATATAAGGTATAGTTATATATTTTATTAATTAACTGACGTCAACTTCACATTAGTGATATTTTTATGTATGTTATATAATAGTATAAGTATTACTTGGAAAATTATATTACAATCTGCAATTGTCAGCGATAATAAAATTTGTTTGCAAATTTGTATATATTGCATTTATTTTTAAATAGAATACGAGTTGTGGAAAAGTAAATTTAATAAACAATTTCGTACTTTTATTTTTATCTCAAAGTTAGAAATAGTTTTGTCATTTTATTAAAATATTTAAAAAATTATACATTTGTTTAATTTGTTGCAAAATTGTTACAATAAATGTATGTCCCTCTCTCGTCCCTTTTACATACCTAATTTATATTTCTGAAAATTAAAATTTTTATTTTAAAATTAACGTGAGATTGAATTATAAATATTCTTAATTATAAATATTCTTAAAACGAAAAATGACTAAATCTTTTTTATCTTATAAAGATTAGTGAAATATACAATATTCTCGTCTCTCTCTCTCTCTCTCTCTCTCTCTCTCTCTCTACATATATACACACACACACATATATATATATATATATATTATATATTAATATATATATTATATATTAATATATTAATATATATATTATATATTATATATTAATATATATATATATTATTAATTAAACGATATATATATATATATATATATATATATATATATATATATATTTAATTTATATATATATATATATATTATATAATAATAATATATATATATATATATATATTAATATTTTATATA
>Ga0157363_1002241_pt1 | contig 16912 bp, 8 predicted proteins | sample AttsexASBM1_FD_111477 | JGI IMG/M metagenome (GOLD analysis project Ga0157363, IMG submission 111477) | Fungus gardens microbial communities from leaf cutter ant in Ribeirão Preto, State of São Paulo, Brazil - Atta sexdens ASBM1 | ecosystem: Host-associated > Fungi > Mycelium > Unclassified ... | reverse complement strand
TTACGTAATTACGAGATGTAAAATATAAACACATTAAAATGCAAATTTCAGGTTCTAAATTATCCGTGAGATCATGCTTTAATAAACAGATGTTATATCTAATCAAGGCATCGTTCTCTTATAAGATACGCGTAAATCTTTCGCGTCTACTAACTTCACGTCATAAAATTTAAATGATCATTATGACTTCAAGAATGGATTCTTGATCAATTTATTCGCGCGTTCAGGAAGAATGAACGATACGTGTATCAAAATAGTGAAAGGATTATATTTAGCGAGTCGATGTTTTGGAAAAATTATATCATTATGTTTAAATAAGGAAAACAACTAAATATTTTTGCTTAAATAACAATTCTTTGAAGTGAAAATTGAGCCAGTCTTAAAAAAGAGTATTTTAATCTTTTTTTAATGCTTGTTTCTATCAGTGTAGATTATTAATTAATTATTTTTAATTCAATTTAATTTCTCAGTTCAATTAACTCTTTATTTCTTCTAGTTCTAAGAATTAGAAAAAGAATAAGAGTTGAACCGAGATTAAAGGTAATCTACATTGGTAGAAACGATCATAAGAGTGAGGTTTTTCACTCTACAGAATGAGATTCGTTCTATAAGTTTTAGAGAGTTTTAGTACACAATCATTAAAATTCGTGGCTGCACAATCGATTATTTGATACAGCGTGATCGCAAGTCGCGAGACGTTATGATTCTTTGGTAGCCAATCGTTGGAATCCTCATCTACCTATTTACCTTATATCATACCAAGACATAAAGGAGCGTCTATTCACGTATACGGGGAAAGGAAGAAGGGTAGACGGAGTCGTTCGAGGAAGGTGGAGAGACTCAAGAGAATTCCGAATTTCACGGAATCGCCGCGACCGCCTCGCAGTCTCGCGCAGCAGTAGGAATAATTCAAGGTAGAAGGCCGCATCGATTTCGTGGATAGGCGTCCTATCCGTGGCAAGATGCTGAGGCCGCCGGTCTCGGTTTATAATAAGGCGCTATAACACGCCGAGGTTCTCTCTCTTTCTCGCGCGCGCGCGCAGGTGTAAGGAGGTGTCCAGCACCTTAAGGCTTTCAGTAGGGTCGAACGGAGCGGCATATTTCATCCATTGTCGCCCCTCAACTCCGGCGGCGGCACTTTTCAACTTTTTATAGAGATTTTTATACCGCTATATCTATACCGTCTCTCTCAACCGCGGTTGCACGAGGGAGAGAGAGAGAGAGAGAAAGAGAGAATCTCTCCAGGGAGAAGCCGCGAGGAAGCGAGATAGAAACCGCGGCGGGTGAGAGGAGAGCGCAGGACGCGGAACGAGGGGGAGGGTTCGCCCCATCGTGCCTGAATATGAATATAATAATGAGAACGGGTTTCGTCGTCGTTCCGCTTCTCCGCTTCTCGTCCTTCGGCTTCGCTCACGAGATTTCTTCTCTCGCAGCGACGAGTCGCTTCTCTCCGCTCCTCAACCTCTCCGGCTTTTTCTGCTCTCCGCTCCTATCCTCGTCCTCGCCCGCGCGATTCCTGCGGAACGCGTACGCGCCGTTTATAAGTATCCGCGCTCAGCGGTGACAACAACAAAACCGGACGCGTGTCATTGCGCCTGCTAAATTGCCTCCTCGCGTCTCACCGCGTCTCGCGTCAATGTCGCGGCCGCAGGATCTCTCTGATGCGAGTCGATCCGCCATCGGTTGTTGAACGTCAGTGTGGACGTCGCACCTGTTAATGTATCTTTGTGCTGCTGTGCGAACTGTATCATAAAAGTAGCCTGGTTGCATCAACGTTACTTTGATTTTAAGCGAGATTCAAAACTCTCTCTTCCTCTCTTCCTCGCTTTAAAGAGAGAACCTGAGAGTTGACCTTTTAGGCTTCGCTTAAAGTTAAAGTACATTGGTGCAACAATCGGGTCTAAAAATGATATAGCCGTAAGCATAATTAAGTAATATAAATGATTGTAGGTGTAAGAATTGATCAATCATAGTCAAATATGAGGAGAATGTTCGACTGTGATTGGTCAGTTCTTACAACTGCAATCACTTACAACTATGAAATTGTAGAATGGATTTAAAGCATTCTGCAATTGCGTAAGTGCGCGTAGTTTTAAGAATTGACTAATCACAATCGAATATTTTTCTTATATTTGACTGTGATTGATCAATTTTTACAATTGCAACCACTTATAACTACGCTTATGCAATTGTAGACTGCATTTAAAAGTCGCATGTAAGAGCAGCGAGATCTCTTACCGCGATCGAATTCCCGACGGTACATTGGCGCAATTTCCCTCGTTGCTTTCTTTTTTTTTTCGTTAATATCGTGTATGCAGGCTGCTCGCACAGTCGTCCGTTTACTTCTAATGCTTTCATGTTTCCATTAGAAAGACGGTGAAAGAAGATCTTATATTTAAACAAATTCGCAATTTAAATGAAAATCGTGCAACATTAAAATTATGCTGTGTTTTTAATGTTATTATTTTGCATGCGATCGCATTTTTATTGGGCTATAAGAAAAGAATTTTCTATCATCATGGAAAAAATAATTTTGCTGAAATATCTAAAAGTTTAACTAAATATAGATCTGAAAATAATTTTGAATCATTAAAATAATGTAGAATGCTTAAATGTTGATCGCAATTATAATTATTTTATAATTATAATTATTTTAATGATCTAAACAAAATTATTTTCAGATATGTATAGTTCAATTTTTTAATGCTTCAACAATTCTGTCTTTTTTTTTGCAGAATGTTTCGAGACAAGAGAATTTATACATTACGTACAAACAACTATTCATTTAATGTAATCATAATCTTTCGAAGATTAAAGAAACATGTGTTTCATAGTGCATACGCGAACGCGAGGGATGTGAGGATTAGATGACGGTTAGAGAACACAGTCGATTAAAAAAAATGCATCTATATTCTGTTTCAAAGTCCTTGACAATCCGACATTAAATTTAATATTGGACGGTTAATTCTTTCTAATTAGATACAGCTGTTCATCTACACGGCGATACATTTGTACCCAATGCAATTATAAAACTAACACTTCATTTGTGTCACATATGATAAGATTATCGGATGTGTACTGAAGTATCAGGAAAATTCTCTTGAAAACTCCATAAATATTCTTTATTAGATAGATAATCAATATGTGCAGTAAATTCCTCACACGATGAAATATTAGTTTATGAGATTAACCTTAGTGTAATTAAATTTTCTTGTAAGCGCAGAATCCTGTGTCGCATTCTATGTATATTCATTTACCGTATTCGATGCTGGGAATGAAAAATACTTCATTTTTCAAATCTCGTGGAAATTACCTTTTTTTTTTGTTTATGCATATGCAATAAGATGTATCACATTTAATATTATTGAACGTATAATAAGCGAAAGATAAATGTATATTATTTTAAAGAAAATAATCATTTATTCCTATTTCTTTTCAACTTAATTTCAATTACTTGTTATTCTTATATCCAGTCAATATATTTTCTTTAGACTACAAATGTTTCAATTCTTTTTGATTTCGATCACATTCATCTATAATACATTCATCTATAATACGACATGTTATTGACATTCTTATTAGTTTCAAGAATATATTCTGTCGTCGCTGTTTATAAACAATTTACATACGGACACAACACAAGGAACACTTGTGACTACATTTACGTTCATTTTGTATATACGTTGACAATACAATTCTAGTTAAAAAGCTAATGCCGACGTTTACTGCATAGACGTTCGTGTCGTAAGGTCGCGTTTTGAAAAACTACATACTTGCCATAAATGTGAAATAATGGATCGTCTCATTAAGTTCACGCGACACTAGATAGAACGGAGAACCAGTTCGGAGAGTTCTCCTTTTTATTCTCAGAAGAAGCAACGGTTTCTCAGGAGCTCCCCATCAATTAATTACCCGATTAATCAATGTCGAAGCCGATGTCGCATCGTAGGTATATGCATCGCAGCTTCCCACAATCGGCGAACGTTCGCAAAAGCACAGAGACTTCAGAGAGAAAGAGAAAGGAGGGGGGAGGGGAGAGAGAGAGAGAGAGAAAGGGGGAAAGGATGCTATATTTCTCTTTTTTCTCTCTCTCTTTTCTCAAGTTTAGATCGTGAATCGTAAGTACAAATGATCAGCGAAAAAAGGGAAAAGATACGCTCTCTTTTCCGCAAAGACGAACGAAAATCAAAAGAAGTCAGCGAAATTAATCAGAGAAAAAGAAAAAGAAAGAGAGAGAGAGATATTGTGAGAAAATGGAGAACCGGGAAGAAAGAGAGGCGATGGTACGAAGTGAGAGTAAGAAGAAAGAAGAAGCAAGGAATGTTGTACACAAAGGTGTTGAGGCCGAATAGCAGCGAGAGAGCAAGAGAGTTGAAGAAAAAGCCGCCGGGAAAAAGATACGGCCGCGTATAGGTATATTCAGGAGAGAACGAGTGCGATTCTCTCCGATAGGAAAGAAAGAGAGGAAGGGAGAAGGGTGAGAAAGAGAGTGCGCGGGAAAGGGTCGAAGCGTGAGGAGCTTGCTTCATCGGCGGAGAGATGCGTGTGTATAGTTATCGATATATTACGGGGGGGTGGGGGGGCGGAGGGAGGAAGAGAACAGGGAGCAAAGGGGGGAGGCGGTAGGGACTTGTCGGTGTGCGTGCAAAAGGGTGAAAAGGAGGGACATATTTTATATTTATGGGTATTTGCCGCTACTGTGCTCTCGCGCCGGCGGCTTGTGGCAGAAAGCTAACCGACCTCCCTCTTTTTCCTCTTCTTATTCCCTCCTCTACCTCCTCCTTCTCCTCTACCTCCTCACTTCTTCTCTCTCCTTCCAGCACATCGAACTGTGCTCTATCTCCGTTCCCGCCTCAGTGCAAGACGCGCAAGCCGGCGGCCGGACCATGTGTCATCTCTGGTGCCATCCCATATTCCGTTCCTACCATGATATGCTCAAGGCTCGTTCCATGCTCACGTTGGATATCTTTTATAGGTGTGCACGTTGTCCCATATCTATATATAGACGCGTACGGTGCCGCGTACGGGGTACAGCCAACATCATAAGAAAGGCTCCCGAGGACTGTCATCGTGGTTGAGGCATTCGCGTTTATGTTTAAAATTTTTCGCATAATCTCAATTGGAAAATCCTCGATTAAAATACGGAATATACCGCGATTCCCTCGTTCCGGATAGAATCGTGGGCGTTGAATAATGCAATTGGAAGAAACCGGACCGACGGTGTAAAACTCTTGATATCTGACTACGAGAAATCTGAAGATCTTTACATAGACCTTCAGATTTCTCGCTTCTATAGTGACCTAATCTCTTCCTTATGACGCAAATATAAAGGTGTCATGATAAAACACATGGAAGGATGAGTTCATTTTGAATTATTCCGAAGCCAATCAATTTTCTACATTATGCCACATAAATCTAAAGACATGGAAATTCGAAATGAATAAAATTAATACAGTAGAGAAAGAGAGAGAGAGAGAGAGAGAGAGAGAGAGAGAGAGAGAGTTCTATGAGACGTGCAGTTTCGGCGCGCAGTCTATTATTCATTATAAATACGCAATAAATATACAGAATTAATTAGGTGCCAATAGCTATCACTTAAAAGATCTGTTGGCAGTACGTTAATTTCGAATATACGTGTGTTTATTTTCGGCATACCGAAGCCAATCAGCCTGGGAACGATTATGTAATCGCATTATTATGTAAGCCGAGAAACAGCACGGATCAGAGAACTAGTCGGACATATGTGTGTGTATGTGCTAATCAGTATCCTGAGCAAGGTTAATTCCGATACTTTGTTTACTATTGTTATCTTCCTCCTTCTTTATATTAACAAGTTCTGCAATGAGTAATTCATCAAATTTGATTATATATAAGTCAAAAATATGCGCGATCAATATTCACAACTGATATTTTTATCTTATTAATCTCCTGTATCGTATCTTAGGGATTAAAATCAGAGACTCATATTTATTCATTCTATTCTTTAGCGTTAAATTATCAAATTTCATTAATGTAATATCAAGATTCCATTGAAGATTGTCTCAAGAGTGGTGAAACATACGAAAAGAACAATTGAAGTACTTAAAAATTTAAATACAGAGTTAAATACAGAGCTGAAAATTTTGTTAAACTATCAAAAAAATTAGTAAGACGCTCAAACTGGTCGCTACAATATCAAAACTTTTTATCGCCTTGCTCATCATGCTGAGATTTCGATAATCCAATTAAATTATTTTCAGATGTATATCTAATTAAAATTTTCGATACTGCGTATAATTTCTTCACTCCTCTAGATAACTTCAAAAGAGATATCTCTAAGGTTATCTGCAAGTCTTATCTGGAAGTGAAGAAATTGGGCATTAGGCCCGGTTTTTCATTATCTAGTTTAACTTGTAGTTTAGACTTAACCTCACTTGATTTAATATAAAAATTGTTTTTCTAGCTGATTGATTAATCATTAAATCAATTAACTTTAAAAGTTATTTACTACAAAACTATTAGTTTAGTGATTAACTACAGATAAAAAAAATACAATTTTACATTATCATCAGGTTAAGTCTAACTATAAATTAACTAGCTAATGAAAAATCAGACCTTAATAAAATCGTTCTTTCTATTTGTCGTCTCTAAACATATAAGAATAATGTAAATATTTGTCAAAGAGGGATGTCATATTAGTAGATATAACTATACAATCTTCTCGGCAGAGATCCCCGTAGTGAACGCGATTTCCTACGAAGACTGTACATTTGTTGGAGTCATCGCCGGCAGCGGCACCTTCGTCCTCCCCCCATCTTCCCTGTCTTCCTTTCTATTTCGATTGCTCTTCTTCCCCGTGCTCTTTTACCTTTTGCATACGTTTGCCGAAGAATTTACGAGCGTAGTTTGTGACCCGAGCCACCGGGTGCCTCATCCCTTAATTAAGGATTGTGCCACCGATGTGCCGTCCCCTACGTGGATACATCTCTTCTTCGCACCGCAATGGTACTGGCAACCTTGACCTCCCTCCGACCTGCGTTTCGCACGCAGGTTGGAGAACGGGTTGCAGAACAGTCTACTCCAATCTTTATTTGACAATAGTTTATATCTACGTTGCTTATAATTATTTATTTTGGCGAACACGATATTCGCTTGTAAAATATTGTTTTAAAACATATAAGGGATTCGGAACTGTTCGTGGGAAACTTTATGTTAATGAATTAAATACAATATCGCCAGTTTAAACTTGGAAATGCTCTAAAAAAGTTAAGAATGTGGATTATTTGAATAATAATGATAATTAAAGATAAAGATCGTAAATTACATTTTCATGTTATTATTACATTCAACGCAAAGAATTATAAAGAAATAAAAGAAAAGATGAATACTTGGATACAATTTCTTAATAAAATAACATTAACCATTTGTTTGTGGAAGATAAATTGGGTGGATTATAGCGCGTATAGTAATGGCATCTCTTCTTAAGATGCTCCATGGACGCGTTCCTCCGTCAACGAGTGCCTACTCGCGTGATTCGAATCATCGAATTATATCAGCATACGAATCGCTTACCCATCGCCCACGCATTATCCAACCAGTCAGTACTCGCTCGAGAGGATCGAGTGAGAAAGGAGATCGTGTCGAGCACACCGAGCATGGATCCTTAATGCGGAGCGACTACGGGCGACGAACCGTGAGCGCCCCGTCTAATGCCTTCTAAAAGCATCCTCCGACGCTCAGGCATGCGGGGGGTGAAGTAAGGGTGGTTTGGACGAGAGAAAATACGGGAAGCATTAGCGCGCGCGGTTTCGAGGAGTGAAGTGAAAGCGGAATTCGAAGAAACGAGAAGGAGGTCGGGGTAGAGATGGGAGAAAATAGCGTGCGGAAGCATTGTAAAGTAATTTGCCAAGGCGTGTCCAGGAAGAATCGAGAAGTTCTCACTTCCTTCGTCCTCTCTCGTTCTCGCCGTGATCTCGGCAAGAAAGGAGAGAAGAGGAAACGGGCACGACGCCCCGACCATTACCGCGCGACGCCGCCACCCATGGCTGTCGGACGGATGGATGAATGGATGGGCGGATATGCCGCGTAGTGATGGTTTACCGAAGGGGTGGCTTTATTACGCTCGTCGGTTTTCGGCTCGCCCGGGCGTGAAACGTTCAAAGATCGCACCAGCGGTGACGAGTTTGAAGAGGGTTGGCTGCGACACGAAAGAGGCACGGTGAAAAATTGCGGCGTGTGCCCAGATGCGGTTTGCGGTATTTCGAATCGTTCTATGTATCAATGTTCTAAATTTCGTTTACGATTCTACATTGTAAGCACACACATAAAACAAGAAACAAATATATTTGAATAAAATATTTACATGAATATCTTCTTGATAAAGATTATTTAATTCTTAGATTTTTGATAGAGAATAGAAGTTTAATAGAAATCTAATAGAAGTTTCTAATAGATTTTTGAAAACTCTTTATAATTTATTTGTTTCAACTTGTCCGCATTTGTATATTTGCTGCACTCATCATGGATTTTCAAATTGATAATCTCAGAAGTGAGAAAATACGTAATGAAAACTCTTGCAAAATATATTAAAATAGAAATATTTTTCAATAAAACAATATTTGCATTTGATAGAGTATACTTGTAAAATGTACTGAAACTCTCCTTTTCAAAATAGAATAAAATAATATTTATCTCAATTTAACAGCTGTCATATATATAGCTTGTTTCGTTTTTGGTTAGATATAGCTCAATTTCAAATATATGATTATTTCGATTACACAAGAGAAGTTTTTAATACGTTTTACAAATATAATCTACCGATTGCAAATATTGTTTCATCAAAAAACATTTATATTGTCATGTGAGTATTTTTTAATAATATTTGCAAGGATTTTCTTCATGTATTTTTCTTGCTTCTGACGTCACAATTCACCGTAAGGAGTAAGCAGGAAAGAATTTTATTATTATATATAGTATCTTTATCTTATATATTTTATATATATATATATATATATATATATATATATATATATTTACAAATTTAACCTTAAACTTCCAATATTTTAATTTATAATACTGATTATTATAAAGTTTATAGTATTGTATTATAAAGTTTAGCAATTTTGTTAAACGATCTTTAAAGAACAGAACTCAGCAATATGAAATTAAATTCGTGTTATCGTGTTATGTTTATAAGACATTGTGTATACTTCTTCTTTCAAATATCTGCAATAAAGCAGAATTCAAACGCTATTCAAAATTCCGCTTATCTCGAAGATCATTTCTTCGATGTTTCGAAGATGTCGAAATTTATTCTCGGTTTCCTGGGTATCCTCTCTTGAAAATCTTGTGTCTACCACACGTCTTCGTCTGTTCTTTTTGCTACCGCTACATTTTCGCCGAAAGTACCTATGGACGTAGCGCTGAAAGCGCTCATCGAACCGTTAAGTGATGCAAGGTACAAAAAGGTTCATTCAGGAAACGACAACTAGAACAGCATGTCTTCAAAAGGGCGGGAGGACGTACGAGACATGTTAAGTAGCCGACTCGCACCGCAGGCGTCGGTCGTCAAGGGTCGCAGTCCAGAGATCGGATCGCTCAGTTTACATCGTTTTTCCGCTAAAGAAAACCGCAAAAATAACAATAATCTCAGCTGGGTTCCAACGATTGCTCCGCCTGACAAAATGTCTTTTTTCCTTAGGCAACTAGTCCAGGTTTCTGATTGCTATAACATGAAAAATTTCAAGACAATAACGAGAAAATTATTGATAAATGTTATTATGATTTCGCGAAAAAGTATAATTATTTATATTATTATATTATTTATTATATATTTATATTATTATTAAAGTTATTATTATTAGTAGTTATTATTATTAGTATTAAAGATCTGTCAAAAAAACATTAGAATTTTATAAACTGGAATTAATGAAAAATGGGAAAAACATTTTTTAAATTCATTTTTACTAATTTAAAAATTCGTATTTAATTCATCCGCTATTACGCATCATACTTATTGTATATATGTATAGTGATTCACGAAAACTTGATATCAGAGAAAGAGAGAACGAAAGAGAGAGAGAGAGAGAGAGAGAGAGAGAGAGAGAGAACCGGCATTAGAGAATTATATATTCTATATATTATATGCGGATGTATGCAAAAGAGATCATCACATTTCTGACAAGAAATTACCAACTAGATAAGAAGTCAAATCTAACTTGTATAACAACTATATTATGAAAATAGGATAAAAACAATAAAATTACGATATTATCTCCATATCTAATTTATAACAAATAGCGAGTATGAAAGCTTGTTGTAATATATGTTGATTGTAATTTTATTATTCTTATCCTATTTTCATAGCGTAGCTGTTATTCAAGTTATCGAGATCTTTTCTAATTTATAGTAAGACTTTTAAGTTAAGCATACATCTGTTACATTGCATACATAGAATTATGAACATAAAGTTATCAAAATTTATTAAATTTTTACAATAGCCATTCAATAATTCATTCCTTTCATCCTAGTAAAATTATGTGATGTTTAGAAAGAAAATGTAAACACGTCAAATAGATTTAAAATTACTGCTTATTATTTGTTTATTATTATTGTTTATCGGGTAAACAATTTATGCAATAGACAAAAAATATGATTAGGGAGAAATTGTAGTTTTACAGAAAAATATTACTTATATTCTCCAAAATTCTTGAAGTTCTTGTAATAATAGTAAATGTTATAATTTATAACACCGTTATTCCTTAGAACATTCAAGTGTACATATCAATTTTTCGACTTTCTTTTAACATTTAATAAGATCACTTTCCATTAAATATTCTTCGAATTTTAATGTTTATAAAAGCATGCAACAATTTTCTTAAATTATTCCTAAAATGATGTATTTTATTCACAAAATTACAGCCTTTAGACTTGATCATTTCTTTTCATTATTTCAAAAATGCTAATTTTTTATTTATATCATTTGATATCAACGCAACTATTGCGCATACCTAATACGAAGTGTAAATATTTCATTAATTCCGTGATAATAGATTTTTTTCAATCGCATGACGCACGGTAGGGAATATATTAAAAAATTATATATATTAATAAATTATATCTTCTTCCTTTGTTTTTGAGAATCTTGAATAAAGAAAAATATTTTTTAAATTAATTTTTACTAGTTTTGTTACACACTATTGCCAAGATAATAATGAACTTTGTTTTCTTGATATTTAAGGTGTTTTAATATTTGCGGCTTGAAATATTGTAGCAGATAGTTCTCGAAAAATAAGTAAAAAAATAATTTATAAATTTTTCTTTTAAGCAATAGTTTTTGAAATAATAAAGGTTTGAATATGAAATTACAAACTATGTTTAAAGCTACTTGTTTGTATATTAAATGTTCATGAGTCGTGTGTTCGATAACAGCAATGAGCGCTGATGATCGCATTGATTAATACTTACAGGTGATTATCCAAACGTAGTCTATAATTGGCTACATTTAAATTCTTATATTCCAAAAAATATTGTTTAAAAAGTTTACAAATAATATTGTTTTAAAAGTTTACAAATAACTTTTTTACTTAATTTTTCGACAACTTTCTTTTTGTTATAGTATTTTAAATCGCGAATTTTGAGACACCCTGTATAGATACACTTTTTGCATTAATAGTCTATTATTGATACTTGTTAATAAAAAAGCATTTATATTTGAAGCATCTACTATTAATGTTACAAGATACTGTAAAGCGGATGTAGATTTATATTTTACACCGCAGCAAATGTTTTTGCACATTATTTATCACTAACCGTTCTTCATTAACTCTGACCAGTTTTCAACGTGACAAGGAAATATTTTAAGAATCATGCAAATCGACAAACACTTCATGGCCGATCGCAAATTGCGAGCCGATTCGTCGCCGTTGCTGACAACGACGACAACGACGATAACGGCGTCGCGGTTGTCCGGATGGAAACCGGTTTGATTTCGAACTCCACCATAAGACGCGTGTAAGACGCCTGCTCAATTATTCCACCGTAAATCTGAGCGGCAACGAACCCCCGTCACTGAAGTGATCCTGAGTGCAAGAGTCGGCGCGAGAGGAATCGTTTTGGTTGATTTAACGAGCCGCCGATAATTGAATATCTGGATAAGAATTAGATAATAGTTATCATTGCACATGCACCGGTTTATTTTGGCGATTTCTGGAACATTGTCTTCTGCAATGTGCAACAGATGTTCCTTATACAGCACAGATCTTCAAAATATGTCCTAATAAGAACGTTCCCATGGACATCATAGGATGTCGTGTGCTGTGTGGGTTCAAAGTGGTCAACACGAGTGAACGCTTCTATTCGCGTTGTTGTTTTTTGTGTTCAGTCAGATGGTTATCTAAACAAGGAACGCTAGAATTCTTGAAAAATTTGGTTGGAAAACATGAATCGAATATTTTAATTCTTCCAGTGTTCCTAACGAACCTGGTGCATTCATGGAAACTGCAAAAACTGTGTTCTATTCCGCTTGACATGGGCTATAATATGCCTATTCAGGGATATGTAAAGGGACTGTTACCTGCCAAAATTCCACACGAATACCGTTATTTCGTTACCGTTACATTAAAGCGTTTTTGAAAGAAATCGTTTTTCTATGCATTTAATAATAAGAAAATTCAGTTATATGTATGAGAAAAAATTTAACAGAAAATGGATAAATAAATCATATGCAATATATGAATAACATATGTAAATAAATGCTTTTAAATAATTTTCTAAAGAATTGCGCCTGTAATATTTTTTATGTAGTTTTAGATGATTAAAAAATTTATTTATGTACTTATCAATCATTACCTGCTATTATTAGTATCGCTTTATGAAATGATGTATTTTTTTTTTCTTTTATTTCTAATAATATATAAAACATACTGGAAATAATGTATCTATTTGTATCCTTGTGACAGACATATAAATCGACGACAAATAAATTTGTTTGTCTCGAATAAGATAATTTTGTCAATGACAATTTACATTTGTATTTCCTACCATGTTACTCGAATATTTTTTTACTTTTATTTTTACTAGATCAACTGGACATTAATCTTCATCTTCCTATGATAAATCGATACAGATCTCGCTAGACACATCTCGCTAGACTAGACTTCACTTAGAGTCATGCTAACTCATGAATGAAATTCGGAACTAGAGCGACTCTCACTGAATGATCTGAGATAAGTGACTTAGATTCTCCCGCATCTCGATAACGTCTTTTAACGAAATCTTAGCACGACGACTTAGCTGAATCACCTGATCGTGAAGGGCACTCCGGCACCTTGGGCAGGAAATATAAATTAATTCGGGCCGAGTTTTGAGGGGCAAAAGTGACGTAGTAGAGGGTGGGCTTCCATTCAGGGCTCCATTCATTCGTTTTCTAGCAGGACTATAAATCCTACGTTCTCAGATTCATTGTCCAGTTCGACGATCCCTTCGTGAGAACCGGACGTATGGACACTTTTCTCGCGTATCTATTTAATCCTTCACGCACTTGCTTCGGCGATAACGTATTCAATTACAAATAATAATACGGACAATGCGATTGTATTCATGAAAGAAATAATGCAAGTTTTGCAATTTAAAAGATAATATCTGTACAAAATCTAATTAAAAATTTAAAACAGGTACTTTAAAAACTTTGGTAAAAAAAAATTTAGCTATGCAATAAAGTAATTGATCTTAATGAATTTTAAAGAATCTTTTATCACGTTTGTCCACATTGGTGTGTCGTTTCAGTTTCAGTAATTTTTTTTAAAAATATCAACGTCTAAAAGTAGATGGAAAGCAAATTGTATAAGCTTTATCAGAATTATTACCGCGTCAAGGGAATTTCTTTTCCGCCACGCGGGATGCAATTCGCAGATAAAAATCTCTTTTGTTAGCGGTCCGAGCGGAGATCGATCTTAGTCATCTCCGTATCAATAAACGAGTCATTTGTCGGTAATTAACTATGCTGGAAGATAATAGAAGTCTCTAGAGAAGTAGTTATGGGGAATATCCGTGAAGACTTTACCGCGGTCTATTAGAATGAAGAGTAGTTTCCTGTCGATATTCACTGTTCTTCTCGCACGTCACGGTGTACACGTGGCGCAATACGCGCCACAGAGAAAAGGGCGATTTAATCCCATTGGGAGTGCTAATCTTTGCGCGCAGGAAATTCCCCTCCCACTCTGTCAAAACCTCATAAACCCCACGACGAACAGTAACAATAGTCGGATCGCGCCACCGACCGTGAAAATAGGCCGGACGATATGTCAGCCCCTAGCTCTCCCTATCACCATTTTTCACAGCCGCCAATTTGTCGCCATCGAAAAAATTTCTATAAGTGGCTTCTATGGCACAATTGTGGAATATCTTTTATAATTTTCTTTTTTTCTTTTGTAAGAAATTATTTTAATCGACATACGTTATTCTCAAGACAATAAATGCGACAAAACAAATAATGCAAAATTTATTTTAGTAGTTACTATATGCATTTTTTATTAATTCTAGAATATTGTCATTATTGAGCAATATACTATTGCTGTATCGATATGTAAATTTTACGTATAAAAGAACTAGAAGGTCCAAACTGATATATAAAATGAACAGAATTTTTAGCTTATCTCCTCTTGTTCTAGCTTTTAGCAGATTGGATCTTCTAATGACTATTGAAGATATAGTTTAGTAACCTCACTAACTTGTACGTAAAATTTATCTACACGGAGAGAATTTTCTTTTAAAATTTATCCTGAAAATATAGTAGTTTTGGTACAATACAATATTTTAAAGATTTTTATTATGCACTTCAGTAAAATTAATCAAACTTATTTTATATTTATCTTATATTGTATTTAGTATTATATTATAGTTTTATTAATGAATGAGAGAGATTTACATTAAAATTCTTCGAAATACAATGTTATCCCATGACTATCATATTTTCAGGTTAAACTCTAAGAAAAACTTCTCTCCGCGTATCGATAGCATTCTAGAATTAATAAATAGTATTATGAATGTTTAGATATTATAAATAATACGAGACTAACATTTTGGAATGCAAACTATTTACTCGATCGAGATATATGCAGAATGCAGTGTTCTAATGATGTCCACATATGGGTGAATAAATATTAAAATAGTATTCTAATTGGTTCTTTAGTCTTTTATATTACGAATGCATATTTGAATTTACATTTATATATGGGCAGTAACATACAAGAAATACCCGTGAGCGAAACAACTGAAAGAAGTCTCTGAACGCGCGATTAGCTTTCTGGCATCTCTTCTTCTGAACGCAGATAGAGAAACTTCTCAAAACCGTCCTCTCAACTCGTGTTCACGGTCGTGTCTCCGCGGTCTCCTTTTCAGAGGATATCGGAGACAGATTGGACAGGAGACGCGTGAGATAGAATGAATCTAATCTAGAAATGTAGGAAGTCATTTCTACATTTGGAATTCCTTCTAACGTATCTTTTAATGATTTTATAGTTTTGTTTGTTTGACAAAAAGAGAATGTCTTGTCAAAGGATAGCTATATTTGATTCAGAAACTCGTGTAGAAAATGCAGCTGTGAATCCAGCTGAGAAATTAAGACTACAGATTTGTTTTTTATTCCTGCACTAGATTGCACTAGAACATTCTTGTTAAATATCAAACATTTCACTTTCAAAAGTGTACATTAGTTCAGCTACAGAAAACAGACCTAATATAAACATTTCAAATTTTACGTTCTTCTCACTTTGTTATTGTTTAATTTAAGGGGAAATCTGAAGAGATTAATTTCAATTGAGACGTCACATAATGTCAAAAATATCAAACATTGAATACTATATGCTTGTAGTTATATGACAGATGGGAAAGTGCAACCTGTTGTGGGAAGATTCTGCAGTCAGCACTCGAAGCCGCCGCGATCGATTTCAGAGGTATCTGTTGCGCGCTCTGTTGTATCTTTATTCCCATTTTGACTGAATAAAAGACAAGGAAAAAGAACGAACGTTTCCGTCGGCGGATCGAGCAGCAGTTCAAAAGGAATCGTCCGCCCGCCTCGAATATTCGAGCATGTCCGCGTGCTTGTCCCGGTCAGCTTTCAAGAAACGAGGCGATCGGACAGGTTGACGCGCGAGATGGAATCTGCGCCTTACGAGGGATGCCCGCAGAATGTATTCTACGTGTCGCCGATGTCAAACGGTTAAAAGGCTCCGAGACATGTCCGACCCGTGTATCGCGTCTATAACGTCCTACGCCGATGTCATCCAAATTTCTCTCAAGACTTTGTACGAAAAGAATCGTCCCACCCCACTGTACTTGCGACTTATCACTTCTTTTGCAATTGCTATCTCTTTCTGTTACCATGGCAATTGTTGAGGAAGAAATGTTTTTCGTAGTTTTGAAAGACATAACGAACTCTATAATCATACTGGCCTTCGACGCTGTGAAACTGTAACGAAAAATGAAGATCCATTGAAATGTCAAACCCATCTATCAAAATACCTATAAGTTTGCTGAAGTCGGGTTATTTTGTTATATATTGTATATCGCAGTATTTTATACCTGAATCTTTCTATTTCTTTCCTTGTGGATCGATTCTTCTGACAGGTGAATGACTCTAGACACATTGTGTCGAGTTAGAATAATGTATCTGTCGCACCTCAACCAAAGTCTCATGTCACCACCATGTCGCCACAATTCTTTTTTTTTCTTTATTTATCGTTTTCACTTTGGCTGCTGACGATTCTTGACTGTATAAACACATAATTCGATAGGGAATTATCGGAAAAGTCATCTCGAGATAATCTCTAGCTTCGAATTTCAATTCTTTTTATTTTCGAAAAAATTAAGATATTCTTCAAAACGTCACATATCACTATACAATACGGATAGCTTCATTAAAAGCTTAATGATT
>Ga0157363_1002239_pt1 | contig 16921 bp, 9 predicted proteins | sample AttsexASBM1_FD_111477 | JGI IMG/M metagenome (GOLD analysis project Ga0157363, IMG submission 111477) | Fungus gardens microbial communities from leaf cutter ant in Ribeirão Preto, State of São Paulo, Brazil - Atta sexdens ASBM1 | ecosystem: Host-associated > Fungi > Mycelium > Unclassified ... | reverse complement strand
ATGTGGATTTTAATTTGTGCTATTGAAATGCGTCTAAATTAGTTTAACAGCGCCATTAGCAAGGATTATTGCCATTACTGCCTTGCGGCACTTCACGAATCGGAAGTGAGCGACGAGAATTTCTGTCTTTCGAAGCGTTGTCAGAGAGAAAATAATTAACGCGTAAATACAGCTATTCGTTCCTCGCGCTCTATATCTAATATCTTGCTGATTAGCGCGCACAGAGATATTATTTTATCCTTGTTTTAACATTTAGTGAACAACAAGGATAAAATGATATATCCTAAATTCCTGAACGCACTCTTGTTCTTCTCATCATTATTATATATGTATCAATGTATTATTTATAACGCGTGTGTGACATATTTTTTACTTGTATAATTTAGTAAGATCAATTCTCGAGTCGCTCTGCAACGACCGCGGCATGTCAACGCGCGGAGGGACGCGTCGGAGAGAAAGAGGCACGTCGTTGCGGTGCTCTTCGGCTCCGAGGAGGCCGAGGAGGCGAGTGAGCCGAGTTGCGATCGCGTTAGCGCTGGTGAATATGCGTGGTGAGATGCTTGGAGAGATAATCAGCCCGGGCGAAGCATTTGCCGCACATCTCGCAGTGATACGGACGCTCGCCGGTGTGGATGCGCAGGTGCCTCGTCAGGTCGCTCTTGCCTCCGAAGGCGCGACCGCAGAACAGGCAGACGAACGGCCGTTCGCCAGTATGCTTGCGCACGTGCAGCTTCAGATTCTCCTTGGACCTCACGCACTTGCCGCAGAACGGGCAGGCAAAGCGTCGCTCGCGACGATCGGCCTCGCGAGTGACGCTCCGCGCGAGATCGATCATCGCCTCGCTCGGCTCGTGCCGATCATCGTCGACAACATTGTCGTCCACATCGCCAGCTTCGCTGCTGGTACCGCCACCGCCGCCAATCCCGCCGGTCCCGGTGGCAGTGGTCTCCGTCATCTGTACCTCCACCGCGTCGCCAAGGTTCTCTTGAACGCTCGCGGTCTCCGAGACGCTCTCGTCACCGCGAGCGCTCTCAGAGAATACACCACGCATCTCCTCGGCGTCGCCCGGATTCGTGGTAGTATCGCTGCCAGTCTCCACCTGGGACGGCTCGCCAGTGCTCGAGACCTGATCGCTGCGCTCGGCCGGTGCTGAGACGACGACCACGCTGTTCTGAGATTCGGGCGCGCGTTGCAACCGCTCAAGCGCATGGTTGAGGCGGTGCTTCTTAAAGGACTTTAGATACCTGAACTGCATACCGCATACATCGCAGGTGAAGAGCTTGTCAGCTGGCAGCCGCGCGCGATGGTTCTGCTCGCGATGTTTGACATAAGCGGATCGATAGCGATAGCGCTGGCCGCACTGCTCGCAGGTGAACGGCTTGTCGTCGCTGGTCTGGCCGGCGTGTTGCAGCAATGCATGCCGTTCCAGCAGCCACGGCGACGGGAACGTCGCCAGGCAGACGCCGCAGCGACGCGCCAATCCGGCTAGCCCGGTGAAACCGCCGTGCCCGAGGATGGTGCTGCCGGTGCCTCCGTGCGCGCTCGTCCGCTCCACCAGGGCGCCCCATCCACCCGCGTCCAGTCCGAGGGCGAGCGAGACCTGCAACAGGGGAGGAAATTACGTCGTACGATGTTGCGCGACATCGTTGATACGTTGGCACGACAGTGCAATTTGAATCTTGAGCTTCGAACCCGAGCATCTCGATTAATTGTGCGATTCCTCGATACCGAAGATTGTGATTAACTCTGAATCATTTAGACTTTTAGACAAAATTGGAACTAATTTCAATAATTTAATACGATATATAATTTGAATTTTATTTTATTGAAAAAAAAATTTAGCTCCTTTCGAACTTTGTCATTTGTCTCGCGGACGTTCGAATGGCGCGTCGCAACATGTCTCGGGCGGGGTATTGTTTCACGCTCGAATGGAAGATTATGAACTGTACACTTACCCTTTGTATCACGCGGATGCGGCTTATGATAGCGATAAACAATCCCTACGGCATAATATCGCTCTGGGTTTCACGCGAGATTGGATACACGGCGGGGATTGCGGTTGCGCAGCAGAGGCAGGCAAGAACACACACATCGTACGCACGTGACGTATTGTTAACACAAACAGTTTGCAGCTTTTATTTCACAAATTGTTAATTTACAACTATGATATGCATTCGTTCGTCTAAGAATCGAAACAAACCAGTTTTTTTTAATTTACTTCTTTTTTTTACGCCAAGCCAAGTTGTGGCTATCCGCTATGATCGGAACGTTCAGAACGCATTGTCGATATTGGTGGAGTTTTACGGACGAGAATAGGATTTTTTTTTTTCTATCGGAGTAGGTTTTCCTGGTTTTCCTTCGTGAGTTTCTACGAGATTCCGAATTTTGCCGATTTTCTCCGAAACGTCCGATTCCTACCGACATACAGCTGAAATGCATACGTGTACACAGGCGTTCGCGCGTATTTGCATACAAACGCCGTTAAACTGAGACTCACAAATCTCAGGACGCATTCGCAACGTGGCTCTACGATTTCACGGCTTTAATTAAAAATTTCGCGACATTCAATTTCGGATAATTTGAAATCGGACCTGTCAACAATCCATCTACCAAAATTTGCAGCATAGAACGAAACGTATCGGATGGACGGAAATGCTCTCGGATTATTCGCTCAGTCGCCTCCTCGGTCGCGTCCATCCGGTCCATCTTACACGTCTCTAATGTCTTTAATGTCCAAGTGAACGCTTGTACGAGTTGAACATAGTGACTCGGTTACAATGAGCTCGGGGACACAGCGCAATTTTATTTTTTTTTACAATATATATCCCTTTTTTTTACAATATATATCCTCACATAGTCGTTCGCGATAGCGATGAGGACGCATGATAGTGTTGAAATTTTTATATTTTTATGATTTTCAATTCATAAATAAATAATTTTTCTCACGAAAAAATAAGTAGTTTAATTATACATTAAATATTTTTAAATTAATTTTTTTACTTTTTATCATCTCAAAAAAAAAAAGAAATGTTTTCATGACAATTAACTTTTCGTTTTCACAAAGTAGTGGAAAGAGAATTAATTTTGTCTGTTGCTAAATATATAAATACGAAGAAAATTCTAAGTAAAATAAATCTTATAAATTGAAAAAAGTTTTTTTTTCAAATTCGAAATGTCGAATTCTTTGTTGCGCTTATACTCAATAATTTAATAAATGATACGAGGACAAAAATATACTGCTAAAAAAATTGTGAGATGTAGACTCGATCGTTGCTCGTTCATTGCCTAATCACGTACGAAGGTGACATCACGTCGCTGTGCTATCGCGAACGGCACGTAAAAATAAACTAGAATATCCAAAAACGGGACGCATTGGTCGGTTGGTCGGTAGTTTTTTTTTATTCCACCGCAAGCGAAGATCGCGCTTCGATAACTCACATACGTGTCCTATCGCAGCCCATAATATCTAAGATCAGCAAGGTCGCACTCGGGAGTTCCGAGTATCACGCGATATCGTACACGTACAAGGTGTTCGAAAAGCAGAGAAGAGCAAACAGTACAACCGGATTAAAAATATATTGATGTACTCGACAGTCGTAAGAGCATATCTTTATCTTATCGATAAAAAACAAAATATTTAACTAATTACGTGTAAAAATATTAATTTAACATTTTTTATTGATATCATGATATTGGCGATAAAAAATATTTAGCTCGTAATATTCTTTTTCTTAGTACATTCTCTTATTTTTTTAATATAAAATTTCAAAAAAATTTCAATAGACACGATTGCATAGTGAAAAGTTAATAATCTTGTTTAGGGATAAAATTGCAAAGAAATCAGGATTTGTGCTGTTAACGAAAAATGTTATACATTTTATACATGTTGATATGCAATTTACATTTTCGGTGCTGTTTCGTCTCTTTTCTTCTCTCTTAAGTTTGATGAATTGATAATTTTGTCGACGTTACCTCGATCGTGAAACATTTAATGATCTCTAGAGTGCGACCAAGAAAATCTCGAAACAAGTGTGATTGAGGTATTATATTAAATGTTTGATTGTGTCGAACTTTTGTAACAAAAAATTGAAGATACCTTTTTTTGGATTAAAACGTCTTTCTCAAATGCGATTAAGAAATCTCAATGATACTGTATCCTGCATAAATGCAGGATAAATCGAGAGCTTTTACGTTTTCAAAACTTGATTTTCTTCCTATGACAAGCGCGAGTTATATTGCTCTTAATTTTCCGCGACAACTTGGTGTATCATCGGAATATCGAGTGCACATTGTCGAATGCATCGCGGAGAGATCGTAACGGCACCATTGGCGTTTGCGTTCCGTTTACAGTTCTCTCGTATCCATTCTCGCAAAGTCCGATAATCGAATTACTAACGCCGCGAGATAGTTTCGAGAGTCTCGTCGCAAACAAACATTTTCTCGTTGGCGCTCAAATTCCGTCTCTCGCTCGCTTGAAGAACAACGTTTGCTTTTTTGCTGACAAACTATGTGTACACTACACATTTCCCTCTGTCTTTCAACTGCCTCTCTTTCTCTCTGTCTTTCTCTCTCTCTCTCTCTCTCTCTCTCTCTCTCATACATACGCACACATACAAACATGAGAATACACTCTCTCTCTGTTCTCTCTCTTTCCTTCTTCTTTTTCTCTTTGTCTCTTTCTCTCCCTCTAATATTCGATAATCAAGCGAATGGGCGTGGGTGCTTGGTGTCGAGATGTGCTAAAGTGGAATGGCATGGGCATTCGATTCCTTAAAGGTCCGGTTTCATTTGTTGTTACGCTTTAACAGCACGTTATTAAATCCTGGAAAAGCAAAATCTAAGACTCTGGTTGGCACAAAACGAAACGAGTAGTGGTTGCCGCGGGTACCGGCCGTGTCGCGTCACGCCGTGATAGACGGACGGACGGACGGACGAACGGAAACGCCGCAACGAGTCGTTACAAGTATGAAAAATATTCCGGTAACCATTAACACCGTTTAAAAAAGTTATTGCATCTGGGTAACCTATGTTGTATAGGTACACGTTTCTCTTTTATCGTATATTGTACAAATATTGTTGTAAGTCGGTAGTACAAACGTTACTGTAGAAAACATAACAATTCGTAGGTTTCGTATGTCTTTCGTATCGTTACAGAAAGCTTAAGTGTTATACAATCTGTTATTACTATATGCGAGATTTTTCGATCTACAGGGTGACTCCGAAAATATTGAACACTGTGTTGTCTCTGCTTGTGTATATGTGTGTATGTATGTATTAGATGTGTGTACATGTTTATGCGCGCGATCTCTCTTTCCCTCTCTTTTCCATTCTCTGTATCTGTTGATTACCAGGGGAATCAAAAGCCGGGGAATTGCATGAAATGAGATCTCGTTGTAACCGAGCCTCGACAGACGGGTGTTACTTTCGTCGGCACTTCGGGAAAACGTTATTTAATTGTAATGTTGAAAGAAAAAAAAAAGCATTCGCTTTGTTTCATGTACCATACACATCGCTCCTTTATTTCAAAAGTAACGCAAATTAACAAACGTGACATATGACTTATTACCATCAATGAGACAAGTACAATTATTACTCTATCAATTACTAAAAATAAAAATAATCTAAATTCATAAAAAATTGTTGCAACTCAAAAAGATTTTTTTAAAGGTTGCGAAACGAAAATGCAGTTTGATCACGTTAAAATTATGTTCTTTTTAACATATATATTATTTAATTTATCAACTGTTTTCTGTAAAATTGAAAAACAGATTTTTTTCCTTTTTTGAGAAATTTAATTTTTTGAAGTTGTGTCACTTTTGAAGCAAGAGAGCAACATGCAAAAAAGAAATATTTGCAAAATTTGCGGATAATTTATGCGGTCTTCTTCGCACACCGACTTTGCGACACGTGTTTCTTTCGTAAACTGTTAACGCGCGCGAAATGCACGTTCGCAGAAGAAAGTGACGCGGAAATGCATTCGTGGATCCCGGGCTATGTGCTTACTAAGTATCGCGATTATACAATGTTATTCCGTGGAAACAATGACGGAAACGGATGTGTCCTGGACGCGAAATATGCAGCGGGTGCACAATACGACCGACAATGTTGATAATTCTCGGTACCCTTTAGCCTTCGTTATATATCTGTCAGCGTTGGTATTTAGTCGACGACGTCTCGAAACTCGATGAGAAAATGTTGCGCTTCCAAAATATCTCAAAAAGTCAAGGCGCGTCTCAAATATCTTTGCGAATTACATTTCAAATATACATATTCCCCCGAATATGCGAATGCTAAATTTACTTTGAAAATGTTATACATTTTGCACATAAAATATACATATCACATTTACATGTTGCCGCGAGTTTAGCGTTTCGCATTGATATCCTACTCTCCTTTCTGATACATGATCGTGGCCTTCAACTACATTTCGGGTAGAGAGATAACAAATTGTTTTGCGAACACTTTCGCACACGGACGCCACGGGATAAAAGATATCACGCGTACAGGTGAGAGATACCCCCCTATATCTGCACATCCACGCGCAAAGTACGCATCGTATACACGGTGCGGTAAATCGGTATTCATCAAACGCGGTTATCGAGCGTCGGTGAGAGCGTCGGCGAGCTGCACGCCCCGTAAGATATGACGTGTCGGGCGTGCAACTTTTTTCTACACTTTTTTTTTACATGTACGCGGTGTACTTTGAAAAGCTCGGCTAGAGGGAGAAAGAGCGGCTTGACAAGGCTGAGCGTCGTAATCGGAAGGGATGGGAGGGGGTGCGAACGGGGAAAAACGCGGGGGTAGCGACAGAGACGCGCGCGTGCGAGAGAGAGAGAGAGAGAGAGGGAGGGAGGGAGGGAGGGAGGGAGGGAGAAGGAGAGCGAGAAAGAGAGAGGCCGTGATCCTGCCGCGTCGACCTTATTGGCGGAATTCCCGCGGAAGAGATCCCATTAATAACGGAGCGACAAGCAGGCACGTACCCGCGGTCCGTCGCAAGGAGGGATGCGGGGTGGGATGCACGTGCTTCACGAGTATACACTGCTGCATCTCGCTGACGCGCGTTGCATACACACGCGTCTCTCTGTCTCTGTCGCGTAGATGTGGAATACACGTGTGCGCGGATGTGAACCCAACGGCGGCAGCGATGTCGACGACGACGACGACGACGACGACGACGACGACGACGATGACGACGACGACGACGACGCGAGCGAAGCTGCCTGTCCTTTCACGTTACGAAAGAAAAATTGCAAGTTTAGCAAAAAATACAATCGCGATATAAACCGATTTGATTCGTGCTCTTGACGTGCTGCGCAACGCCCAAAGCATTGATGGTTACTCGGAGCATTAAAACATGGCATTAAATCTGTCGTTCTTTTTTCTTCTTTTTTTCACTTTTTTTTTCATAAATTGATAATCATCTGATAATGCTCATTTAATCGCTTCTTCGAACGTCAGCTTAAATTGTCATGCGATTATCATACAATCGACAACTGCTGACGTTTAAAGTCCTGGAAGTAGCATTAATCATAACAATCTTAACGCGATAAACTTATAATTTTTATTTATCTCTTTTATTACAAGTGAGAGATATTCGAGATCCAATAATTTTCCCTTTCGTCTGTTCAAAAAATCCAATTATAATCACACCGTGTAAGAAGTACTATCAATATTCGCCATATTAATAATAACATTAATCGTATGATGACTTTTTTAAAAAGCGATAAATCAATCTTTTTGTTTAAGAAATATAAATTTATCCGTTATAACAATTTTAATATACAGACAGGTATATAAAATTTTATACAAATTTTGTCATTTATTTGCAATCCTAAAACATAATAATTTAGTTTAAACATTCCACCTAATCTTAATTTCTCATAATCGAATTATTAACTTCAAATCATTAATTTTAATCTACAATAGATTACTTATATTTTCGACAAGTAAAATATATCCAGCAAAACTAGTACAGTGGTTACTTTGTGGTGGATATCTCGCCTAATATTTTTAATTTCTCATAATTAAATTATTAGATATTAATGCTCCATGTATCATTAATTTAAATTAAAATTAATTCGATTTTCAACATGAAAGACATCTCTATCTATCAGAATGTATCCCTTTTCGCTCCTGTACGAAATTTTCCCGATCGCTTTCTAGTATAGACTTTTTATTTAGGACAGGCATCCGCTAGTATCCGAAAATCTACAGGCATCGAGGATCATAGCGTAAGAAACGTAGCGAATACGTTCCGGGAACGTGTATTACCGAGTGACCCGATCCGCAAACTTGCGAAACGCGCGCCCCGCGCGATGCCTTTAACTAGGCTAGTAGTAACAGACGGTGCTCGCGGTAGGAGACGCGATTCCGACGCGGCGCGGCGCGGCGTCGGCGGTGACGACGGCGGCAGTAGTCGATCGCGTGTGTCGATGTATGTGTACGGATCGTGGAGGCAGTAGTAGGCGTAGGCTTAGCGTGTCGGATCGGGCGCTCGCACACCTTCCTGCGCGACCCGCGCGCACACCCGCGTAAGCGTATACGTAGGAGATGCACGACGGCGTAGATGCAGGCCGCGCGTGTATGCGTGTCCTGTACGTGCGTCGCGTGTTGGTGCTGCACGCGTAGGCGTGCCTACCTACGCTCGGAATCGCGCAGGTAGGCGTGACTTGGGGCGGCGCCAGGTGAATACACCCCTGACCTATGCTTTCTTCTCTCTCGTTCCCTTCGCTCTCGCCCTCTTTCCTTACAATTCCTCTCTCTCTCTCTCTCTCTCTCGCTCTCTCTCTCCCCCATTCTCTTGCTCTCTCACTCGCGATACACGTGTCCCCGAATTTATATCGGCTACCGATTCTTTGTCCATGCGCGCGTGTATCCAACCAACTCGCGAAGGGTCGATCGTTGTAATCGTTGATAACTCCAGAGAGGCATTTCTTTCTTTTTCCTCCTCTCTTATTTCCTTTTTCCCTTCTTTCCTCCGTTCCTCTCTTTCTCTACTTCTTACTCTATCGTTTTCAAGGGTGTGCGCGTACGTGCGTGTGCACCCTCGAAAACGATAGAGTAAGAGAGAAGAGTATTTCCGCCTGATATCTCTCATACATTTACCCTCCTTCTATCGTTACTCCTCCCTCCACCGTGTACCCTCGACGTGACTAGAAGAGACACACTTCGACACGTGCGTGCACCCGCGAAGTTTTCACTAACGTAATTTCACGAGATTCACATGGAATCTGTTCGACGAAATCTTCCTACCGCGCGATTTCTTTCCGCGATTTTGTGCCATGATTTATTTTCCAAGCCTATTAATCCACGAATGCTTTGATCGTAGAGATCTTTCGAAATTTTTCTTTATTATTTCAATCCGAAAGCGATGAAAAAATTAGATAAAGAGTTATACAAAAATATAATTAGTGCGAAGGGGTATTATTTTTTTCAACATACATTTCTATTTTTAAAGTTATGGATCCGAATCTTTTCAAAAGGATAAACTTTTTGGAGTAATTTTTTGCGTATTGAAGCCAGTAAAATAAAAAAAGTTACTTTTTATGTGCGCGAATTTTTAATTTTTTGTTTCACAAATGTAATACATATAATCCTTTTGTATCAATCTAACACTTTGGTTATCGTTCTTTTCCGCTGTCGTATTTTTACGAATATCACATTGAACATCTTTCAAGCTCAGTCAGTCCGCGAGGGTCGATTACATTCTCCTATTGATTTCGCGTCTGGAGTAAAAAGAGAAAGAGTATGGTCGCTAAGATTGGATATGAAAGAACATGAAGCTATAACATCATCGAAATTAATCGCGGTTCTATTCTGAGTTAGTTATATAGCGACATAAATTTAAAAAAAATTAAATTTGTCCGAACATCGTCTCTCTCATTTGCAAGATGATTTTGTATTGCTCACCACGACCGGAAGAACAGCAAGAGATATATAATAATCTATTGTATTTCGGAACTGTTTCGCTGAAGAGATTTCAAAGGCAAACATTTCAGGGTCTTCCCAAATTTATCCAATTTTCGATCGAACGAAAATAACGTTGATTTTTTTGTTGGTTGTTGTCGATTGTTATGCGAAATCAATGATTTAGCGAAATATTATTTCTAGAAAATAATAGAGGATTTCGATGAAAACTCGTTATCGAATGTGCTTGCTCTGTTTCGCTGCTTGGATATAATTTTTATGTTACGCGTTCCGCGTTATTCCAGCGTGAATGATATTCGCGAGGATTCTATACGTAGGCAAATTTTCGTCGAAAATGCGATTGTTCTACCGAAAACGATGAGTCAGGGGGGGGGGATAAAAATGGCGAAAAAGCAACGTTGCCTAATGCCGGCCTATGAGTATGCGATGCGACCTTCGAAAATCGTACAAAACATGGATCACAGTAAAATAAGAGAGCACTCGTGCCCAATGTACAAACAATAAAGTACATATATATATATATATATATATATATATTTATATATATTTATATATATATATATATTATATAATCCTAACTATAATATATAAGAACTTTATCAACATGTTCTCATCGCGCTAGGTTTTTTCCTTTGCCTAATTTTTTATCATAATGTCAATAATTATGATTAGGTGTCCCCGTAGTAATAATGCCTATGCATCTTTACATAATAAACTTTGTCTTAATCTCTAAATACTCATTGCCTATAGTTAATTTCAGTTTAGATTAATTCCTATTCACATATTTGTCTCTATATGCTGGTGTATACAATAACTCTATGTATATATATCTGTATCACTAATCATATTCAATATATGTATATAATATATCGTAGAATATATAATATTTCTATGCGTGTCCATGTATTTACAGTGTTCAGTTATTTTCTCACATTTTTTTCACTCACTCTTGCTCGCGATATTTCTCTCGCATTCTGTCCAATCTTTGTATATTACATTCGCCCCTTTCTCTTTTACAGTATATATATATATATATATATATATATATATATATTTATATATATATATTATATTATATACTAAACTATTAAAATACTAGTATAAATATCTCTTGACATATAATATATATTTTTTTCATATATATATGTATTCATTTATTTATTCATTTGTTTATTTATATATGTATAGTATAGAGTGATCGCAGCGGAGACGCGGAAACGGATGGATATTACGATTGAAAACGATATACATAGCATCGATTACATGCGTTTCGACGTCTCCGCGAAGTTGCCTCCCTCTTCTTTTTTCTTCACTTCTTTTTACATTTATTGCTATTGGATTCATTGCATAATAGGTTCTCCCGTGTGTGAACTGATATATTCGATTTCATTATACTCGCCTACGTTTTCCTTTTTTTTTTCCTTCTTACTTGCTCAGCGGCGCGGTGGTTTATATAGAAGAGAAGATGTTGAGCGAAGCGAATCGTCGAAATTAGCCGCTCGCGCGCAACGCGCTGTTTCACGCTTCTCCGATCGTGGACAAAGTGCGCAGCAGTTTTGAGTTTGCTTAAGTAATTAATCGCGGTATTAATTAGAGAGTAAGGACCCTAAAAGCGAGGGAACGCGTGAGAAGCACCGGACGATTCGTATGCCTTTTGTGCGATCAAGCGTGTACCTTGGAAAATTTGTGAGGTTTAGCTTAAATTATATCAGTCCAAATAAACGCTTCCCTCTGCGCGTCTCTGCAACACGTCATCAATGTTGGAATGGCAATTTTCGAATTTTTCGAATGGCAAGCTCGCAAAATGTGTAATAATATTTCCTCTCTGTATACATTCGAGAGACACCGCTATCAAATACCTATTATTGAAAATATTATCATTTACAATTACTTGATCGGATCAGCGACAAAATTTTGTAAAAAAATTTAACAAGTATTCTTCAGTAATTAACAGAGCGAATGTTTTCATCTAGTAAAATTTTATTTTACATCCGAAATACCAATAAAGTAAATCACACAGATATATTTGTATTTAAATCCGCGACAGTTTTTATTTCGTAATACTGGCGATACTCCCTCTTCCCAATTTAGTCAGTCTCTTAATTGTAATCTAAAATATATCGAGCATCTTTATCGATGTTGAGTACAAGAGTCGTGCGTTTCTTTTGCCGTTCGATCACTCAATCTTCTCTTCTATGAGCAACTACTGCGAGCTACTTTGCCGCTCGCCGTCATTTATCGATTGGATATCAGTTACGTTAATCTTAATATTTATTACTATTGTTCTGTCTCGCGCACTTCTCTCCCCATTTTAACAGCAATAATATCAACCCGAGTCAGGGGTTGAGGGCACAAGGCGTCCTTTTTTATCTTACGAATGCATTATTTGTCCATATAACGAAGCGATTCGATTGTATATATTTTTTTCTTTGTTCGCTTCTTTCTAATTGATATCTGTATTATTATTATTATTAAATATATTCATATAATTTTTAGATTCGTTAAAAATTAATCGCATTTAGCAAAAGTTCTGTCGAGAGGTTGTTCGGTACTCGATATAATTAGGCGGATAAACATTGGATGAAAATAGAGCGGCAGCTTTCGTCGAAAATTAGTTAATAAATTTGCACTTATACGTACAAATTTATTACAATGTTTCATCAAAATATAACTGATAAAGCTCCGAATAGCGTGTGCCTTTCGTATCGGATACTCGAACATCCGGCTAGCGAGATTAATCGATAATTTCAATTTTACGCGTTAAACATAAGCTCTCATCCCCTGACCTGGTTTCAGGTTCGTGCAAACTGCCCGCTTGTTGTCGCCGTGTGAGTGCATTCGCGTAACAATACAGTCGTTCGAAACATATAAAGGAAGGCATCAACGAGTATGAGCGAGTATACTGCTTCTATATATATACAAAAGCGATTAACATCTTTCTCTTTCTCTCTTTTTCTTTCTCCCTCTATAGATATACGTCTGCCTAAAAATGTGCGGTAATAGAAGAACGTTTGTCAAACTTTTGCGAAACCCTGAACGGGGGGAGGGCCGGAAGGTCGAATAAAAAATATCAGTTCGAAAATCGCGAATTTGCGTCGGCGAATGCGTTAACGTCTATTCCTGAGATTTAACGAATAAAGAGCGCTGGGTGCCGCCCGCGATACCGTGTTCGCCAAGTATTCATACCTCGTGATTCGAGGCATTTACCCGTCCGGGCGAGCCCGGATCAATTGCGTGAGTACGGTGGTTAATTAGTGGGGCCGCGGTGCGTTTTCGCGCGCGACACGCGCGCAATCACGATAGCCTACATGATTGAGTTTTGGTGGATGGTTCACCGTCGTTGATGCACCTTGATATGAAGTAGAAACTGATATGCGAATGTTATTCGTTTTACGCACACCGTAAATCCGTCGTACCGTTAAACGCACGAGCACGTGCACATAGCTGTCGCGAAGGGACAGCACGAACCTTCTGCACGTAGATGAACTCGCTTGGGCCGGTCGTCTCCAATGCTTCCTCATCCTGAGAGGACACTTTCCTCTATTTAATCTCGAGGTACACGTACGCGTTCGCGAGAAAACGAGTAACAACTGCGAGAGAGTTGAAGAACGATTCGCGAGAATCGGGGGTCGTAACTTATATTGATATACGATTCTGTACGCGGGACAAAATGTTGCTCGATTTTAATGCGACTCCTTTGATTTCGAATAATCGACGTAACCGCGCGTAATTGGAGACCCACCGGCTTACGCATTGTCCTACCGGGCGAAACACGTACACGCGCACACACATAGGTTGCGCTGACGTGCCTGCCAATAATATGCGTGTGTGTAGTAAGGCTATCTCGCCTACGTGTAATCGTAAATCTACATGCTGCTGCTCACCTATGCCTTGCGATAAAATACTATACGTAGGTATGCTTATGCCATTTATTGTGTGTGCTTCCTTCCATTTTCAACTCGTTAATCGTTAATGCCTACTTATGTTACAATCGATCGAGTACGCTGGCGGCCTCATCGATGTCGATTTACGTCTCCCCTTTTTTCTCACGATAGTCCGAATGCGATCAAGTTCTTATTTTACGTGACCTTTCTTTCTTTTTTTTTTTTTTTACGTCCATCGTTTATTCCCGTTGACTCCGATGATCGTATAGCTTCTACCTGCGCGACAGTCGTTGTTCTTCAGTGTAATCATGGACATCGTGGAAAGTAATTTACATACATTACACATATTTCCATGATAGGAACTCGATAACGCGTGTCGAGAAACGCCGATTGCGAATGAGTTACGTGACGTAAGTTTTCGGATATTTCTCGCGACGTTTTGAAATTTCGTTACGTTTTCGTAGTCTAAAAGCGTTAAAAGCGTATAATTCAACAATAGACATTACGCGTATTGTGTCCGCGATGTGCGCGAATTTCCGCATGAGTCACGCTCGAGCTCGAGAATTATTAATCGCCTAAAAATGCATAGCAGAGATGCTCAACCAAGATGCTTCCGTGAAACATTAAAAAATAAATTACTACATATGCAGAGTAAACAAAATTTAATAGGAATGGCCACATCGTAATATAATTATCGGTATAGAGAATAGAAATAGAGCCGGATAATCATCAATAATATGTGCGTACGCAAGGCATGTATACAAAAGGAGGGATGTATATCAATGATGAAAATCTTACATGAGGAAAAGAAAATAAAAAATATTGCGAACGGAAATTTGTATTTGAGAAAATAGGTATCCATATATTTTAATTAATATATGCTTAAGAGAGAGAGTAAACGTAATAATATATACTGAATAGTCTCAATAATATTAATTAATAATAATAATAATAACTAATAATAATGTGTATATGTTAGGATAACAAAATAAATCTTACGTAACTTAAGTATACTGCGTAAGGATGGTGATAAAAATTAATGGTACAATTAAAAGAGAAACAAAGCACCGTCATCACATCGGGGCGGCGTTCGAATTCGGAGCAAATTCGCGTGCCCCTAAGGAACTTTAGTCCGGAAACAATATAGCGACACGTGGATTCATATGTGTATAAGTACCTAAATAATTATTCTACATCTGACGTTCCTTTTTGCTCCCTGTTATTTTCTTATATACGCGCTACACGCCATTCGCGTATCCGCTCACAGATATTACTTCTGCAAATCTTCTGAAAATCGCAAATCCACGCATGCACGCATCCACGCACGCATGCACGATGCACGCACTCATGCACGCTGTTTCCAATCAGTAACCCTAATATCTTGTACTTTGTTAAAGTGCTTGCCAATTACACGTTGTGTATTCGTAAATGTAATTTTATATGTATAATATATATATATAGAGATGTATGTGTGTGTATATATATATATATATATATATGTATATATATATATTTATGTATATAATATATAAAATTAACGACCGATAATATTGTATACACGCATACGCTCGGAACAACCTCGACAGGATTACTTAACTCTTTGTAACTCTTTTAATACTGTCAATGTTTTCTACTAAATGAGAAGATAAAGTAATCCCGGACACCTTGCGGGAAATCGATTGAAACTATCGACAGCTTCTAAAATAGAAACGAGCATTTTATTACGTCTACATTCGTGCGTTAGCGCCTGCTTATAGTAGCTATAGGTCTTCACACTCGATTATTGCTCGTGTGTGCATCTATCCTCTATCTTTTTACTGCTAATCGTATTTGGACCGCTATCGTTTCGTCCCTTATGCAACGATCTCCGCGACTCTCTATATGTATATATTATCAATGCAAATAAATATTATGCGTAAGCAATATTATGCAAAATGTTGAAACATATATGTCGATATAATGATTATTATCGCAATATACAAATTTCGCCAAGTCGTTCATTTGAGCTCTATTAAATATGATGTATCAAATGTAGTCTTATAATAATGAGATTCCAAATAAATTTAAAAATAAATTATTTCTGAAGTCTAAAAATAATTTCGAGATTCATTAATGCATATGAGTAGGATTAATGTGCACCATTATTCATGAATCCTAAGACAAAGACTACTCTTGATTATCTGTCGTACGTGACATTCCTCGAAAGTACAATATGAATAATATATTATTTTCCTGCTATTGAATTATACGAATTAATATAGAAATAATTTTCATTTTTATACTCTAAAAAATATAGGTGTGATTAAAGATTATGCGGCGTTTATATAATTTTCATCGTATGTGTTAACATTAACACTAACGTAGTGTGGATTTTAAATCCTTGATATTTATATCAATGTCATTATGGTGTGGATTAACTCGTAATGTTAAATCCATACTATAAGAGATTATATAGACACTACATAGTGTTATAATTCACCATCTATATTTTTAGAGCGATTTTGAGCTTTGCTGTGAGATTTCCGAATGATGGTGGCACTTTTTTATGACCTTCGTCGAGTTTTTTCCGATCGCGTTTCGTCTCTTGTGCCCACACGTAGCTTCGCGTTCCAGATACGAGTAGCAAGAAATCAAAGAATTAACGCGAAAATGCGAGGGACGCAAAGAACGAACTAAAAAAAGGATGATCCGACATGGAAATGAATGAATCACGAAGTTCGCGCATCGATCCGCACGCTTATTTCTGATTCGCCGCATTCGTCGCGTCGCGTCTAGCATATTCGGCAATGCCGAAAGAGAGAGGGCGAGAAAGTCCACTTGTCGGTAAGCTGCCTTCCTTGCACAGGAACTCTAACTAGGAATTAATCTATTACTCGATATGTGTGTATTGCATCATGACACCATCTGGCAAGAGGATAAATCGCGCTTCGTATTTACAGGTGCGCCTCTAGGTCGCATCGCGCTGCTCTGCTCGAGACATGCGAGACGCAAGAACGTAACTACACGAAACCCGAGATATCATAATTAGACGACGAGCAGTTACAAGTCGGAAACGTGTGATTCCGACTTGGATATCTATTTACACTTTGCGTATCCGTCTGTGTATGTGT
>Ga0157363_1002238_pt1 | contig 16922 bp, 26 predicted proteins | sample AttsexASBM1_FD_111477 | JGI IMG/M metagenome (GOLD analysis project Ga0157363, IMG submission 111477) | Fungus gardens microbial communities from leaf cutter ant in Ribeirão Preto, State of São Paulo, Brazil - Atta sexdens ASBM1 | ecosystem: Host-associated > Fungi > Mycelium > Unclassified ... | reverse complement strand
TTTTATTCCTCTCGAATCGCCTCTGTGTCTCTCAGTTATCTAGTCAGTCGCTGACTACTGAAGCCTCTTTTGGACGCGCTCCATTCATTTCGAGCGTGTGGACGGCCTTCCAAACTCCGTTGTCTATCCAAGCGGCAATACTCTTGGACCTGTCCTCTAACTCTCACCCACCACAGTCATTCTTTTTTATTTCCTGTCGTATTCTGGTCGTAATTCCACTACAACAATCAATCTGTAATTGCCGACGTCTTTAATATCCTGGTATTTGTATGTGACCATTTTTTTTCTGATCGAGTGAGCGCCCACTGACGAGAAATGCGTTCTGTTGTGCTGCGCTGTCTCGATTACCAGCTTTCTTGACCATCATTCACCCTCAACACTCGTGAGTTGTCTCCAGAACAAGGGTCGATGAATGTCTGCTGACAAACTTCAGTCCCTGGTGTGCTGCTGCATCTACGTTTTTGAAGGTGGGTTTCTGCTTTCTTCCTTGCCATGACTTGGCAAGCCTGGGTGTTGAGAAATCTACGTCATGGATCGAGTTCGTCGAAAAACGTGGGGTCGTGGGAATGAACGATCTGATTGACACTGCCCAAGGCAGATCCTCCCCCCGATTTGGGGCCGTTCAAACCGTGTGGTAGTTTTCATTCCTCTCCTGCCGCGGTAGTCATAGAATATTAATTGAGGACGGCTGTGGCCTGTCACAAGTTGGAGAGTAGTTAAGGAAGGGGGGGAGGCCAGTAGTAGTAGGGGTGGACGTGAGATGGAGATAGGCCTTCCTGATTGGGAACTGATAACCACCACTACCCCAAGTTGCCATCAGAGGTCTCTTGACTGTGGCATTTCTTTTGTATTGTTCTGTTTTCCCTCACTTTTGTCCTCTGTCGTTGTTGTGTCCGTCTTCCAGCTTACACGCTCTCCTCCTTGACGACTCACGCTCACGATTTTGATTTCTCAGACCAGTAGTTGTCGTGTTCTCTCTTGTGCATGCGCAACAGCTTGCTTCATCTCCAGCCTGTGAGTTGTGTTTTCTGAAAATCATTTTCGGCCGATCGCAAGCCTCTGTTTGTTGTGCTTGTTGTTTGGCCTCCTGGCCTCCTCTCGTTCGTCGTCGTCGTCGATGCCCAGCGACAGGGCGTCCCTCCTTTTCTCCGCCTGTCAAACGCCGATGATCCCAATTCACCCCTGCGATGCTGACACGTCTTCACCCAACAGCCCCGTCTCAGACTCAACTAGTAACAATATGAAGGACATCGCTTCTTCAAACCGCCAGTCCCACAACCCTCTCATCTACCCCAAGAAGCGCCCTTCTCCCCATGGGATCCAGAAAGCTTCCAAATCTCCTTCACTTCTCGCCTCATATGCCCGCCGTTCCCCGCGTTCAGCCAAACTCGCTCTCATCCAGCAGCAGCAGCGTTTACGAGGAGCGCAGTTCTGCAGAAAGGAGAGCGTCTTGCTCGAGGAGGAATATCGCGACGAGATTCGCTATTATATGCACGATATGGAGGTCAGTTTTTTTTTCCTTCCCCAGTAACAGAAGAATGCCGTTGTCCAACCTCCTCCTAGCGTTTTACTATGTCCTCCACACAGTCGATGGACCAGCAACCCGAGATCCGGTGGCACATGCGTCCCTGCCTCGTGGATTTTCTCGTAGAAATCCACTTTACTTTCCGTCTGCGCCCGGAGACACTCTATCTCACGCTTAACATCGTGGATCGCTACGTTTCTCGTCGTATTGTCTACATCAAACACTACCAGCTCGTTGGCTGTGCTGCTCTATGGATTGCCGCAAAATTCGAAGATGCAAAGGAAAGGGTTCCTACCGTCCAGGATCTTGCTCAGATCTGCCGCGAGACCTATGAGGAGTCAGCGTTCATTCAGATGGAAGGACATGTTCTCTCCACCATCCAATGGACTCTTGGTCATCCAACCGCCGAGGCCTGGCTCAGGCTCATGTGTTGCGGTCCCCACGTTGAGGACACCAAAGTTCAACACGTTGCCCGCTTTTTGATGGAGATTACCCTCTTTTATCGCGAGTTCATCAAATATCCCCCTTCAACGATTGCGTTGGCTTCGTTAACTCTTGCTCGTTATCTATGTAGCAAACCTCGGCGCCTTTGGGAGGAAACGGATGAGTGCCTTGAGGTCATCGACTATCTCGATGCCCGACTATCCAAACATGTCAATGATTTGTCGGAAACACTCATCAAAAAGTACTCATATGCATTCTACTCCAAAGCTGCAACCTTTGTTGTCCAATATTATTTACAAGGTGGTCGCTTTGTTCCCCAATCCCTGGCTGCCCTGGCTGCACTGCCTGTCACTCCTAAGCGTACGACTGTATCTGCGACTAGTACCCCCATGAGTTCGTCAACATCACTGTCAGACGTGTCAGATGATATGCCTCTCACCCCAACCACGCCGACGTTCTCCAGTGATCCGTTCTCGGGGTCATATACACCAGATGACAAGGAAAATCAGCCGTCACACTTCGAGCCCGTAATGAACAAGTACCGTACAGAAACTGTCCCAGAGCAATATCTCCCTCATGACTTTGTCACCTTTGGCCGATCTGCTCTCCATAATCTGAACATTTCGTCACCTCGAACGACACTTGTTTCGTAGCGGGTTTTTATCCTCTTCTTCTTTTCTTCTGTCTAAAATGCAACAATCCGCAAAATGTATCATCAATACACTCGTCGCATCGACCACCGCGCAGCACATTTCATCTTCGCAATCCATTCATCCATCCATCAGTTTTCCCTAATAATTGTCTTGATATCATCATCCGCAGCCACTACTCTATCCTGGCAATGCCCACAACCTATCCGAGGGTAAAATATGGACATCGGGCGGCGAGATAGAGCATCATCACCTCGTCAGAATTGGCATTTGTCAAAGCTTCGAGATCGTCGTCAAACAAATCATAATGTTTGCTTGTTGCCAGACTCTCCGTTCTCTTTTCTGTTCTTCCCCCTGGCACTTTCTTTCCGGAGTGATAGTCTAGGACACGCGGCTTTCTTTTGCATCTTCCTCAATTATCCGACTAGTACATTCATTCTCGTCTCCACCAATATGCATCCCACTTTTCAACCAACTCATTTTCTGCAACTCAATCATCGACCCTCCATCCAACCTTTCCTTCGCAAGATGGCAGCGTCTTCTCTCTTTCATTGTTCTGTACCGTCTTCTTTCGTTAAAAGAAGTATTTTATTCTTCACTTTATACACACTTTTTCTTCCCTCCTGGTTTCCCATCGCGTCTAGCGCGGATACCAGAGCAACTCTATTTTTGATCCTATCGTCTTGCACGATCGCCATGATATCCAACCCACCCACCGCAATTTCATAGTTACTTCACTTTCAACCGAACTTGTTTGCATCTTTAGTTATACTCCATCAACCAATACCAGGCTTGTGCCACAAGGACTTTCTCAAATATGTCTGCCCGTACGTCAACTACAATACAATACATGTGGTTTGTCGGACACTTTCAGCGACACGATGCACTTTGTAGCCCAGGTAACTAGCTCTAACCCCAGGCTGATACAGGGTGCCAAATGGATTAAATCCTGACAGGCTTCTATGTCAATTCTGCCTTGCGGCATCAGGAGTTGCTGAACTAGTCCTGAGCCGATATAGTTCTTATACTGATGTGAGAAGAGCCATTTATCTCAGAAAGGCAGGAGATATCATATATATTCTTCTTTAGGTCAAAGGCACAAGATCAAGTTTGCTACCACAATGATTATTCCAAAATCCACTGCTCGCCACTCTTCTTGATACCAACGGGCCTCTTTTCGTCGAGACTGATACGACCAGCATTGAGAATGGCGGTCGTCAAGACTGTGTTCCGGATCGTGGGAAGACCGTGTTCATCGAATTTCGAGGCTGGAACTTCACCGGTGTTCACGCTACGGGCGGCATCAATAAACTTTTCAATCGAGATATAACCATATCCATGTTGGCCGTCGAAATGACCTGTTTCTGATGGGGGGTATTTCATACTGGATACAATGAGATCAGCGAGTACAAAGAATGATGTTTAGAGTGTGTGTCATTCAAAATACCAAGTACTCACTAGAACGGGTTGTACCATGTCTTTCCTGTATCATCGACTGTGACATCGTAGCCTCTGTGAGCTTGATCCACATTAATGTCCCCCTGAGTGAGTAGGATGATTTTTTTTTAGGAAAATGAACCGGTACTTGAAATAGCACTCACCTTTTCGGCCATATAATACCAGTGTTGTCCACTGTGGATGCCGGCTTTGAGCGGCGCTGTCCAACTGGCAGTGTAAACACCTGTTCCTCTATGCTTGGGACTCTTGATCGACTGCCAGTCTACGAGAAGGGTGATGGTATCCTCGGTCTCCGATACGCAATTGTAAGGGTCACTCGTAGCAATACCCGTTGCGGCACTCGCAACCACTCGAGTCGGTACGGCAAGGTCCTGGAGGATCCAGCAACAGATATCGATGTGATGGGACGAAAGGTAATAACTTTGTGCAGCAAAAAGAGTAGTTTTTTTTCCGTTAGCCAAATAAACTCCCGAAACCGACGTGGTGGCAATAGGAACAGGGCTATTAGACTTTTCCGACTTACCTGATATCAGAATCTTTGCCTGCCCAGGCACGGAAGGTCTCGAGCTGGCTCTTGGGTTGACTCATCCAGGCATTGAAAAAGTTGAATTCGCCCAAAGTTTGGGCTCGGGCTTTGGCATCGCTATACACAGGATCGAAGCTAACGGATGAAGTTGTATTGAGAAAACCTATTTTGACTGACAGGGAAGACGTGTCTGGAGGGATGGGAGGGTGATACCTACCGTTTGTGATGCTCGACGAAACAGACGACTTTGTACTTTTCCGCCGCGGCGATCAGCTCGTTGTGATGAGAAAGCAGTTGAGTTGCAGGTTTGGTAATGAGAACGTGAATCCCTCGTTGGATGGCGTAAATTGCGATGCTATAGTGAGTGCCTGTTGATATTTTGATGGTTCATCTATGTAATGAGAACCAGAGTGAAAGGCCTACTGTCGGGCGTGAAAATAACCACTGCATCGCCTGGATTCAGCCTGTCAAGAGCCTCCTTATCTAGCGAATGACCAGTCGTCGATCAACACAGAGTTAGAGCATTGGTAGCTTCACTTACAGGCGTTGGGATCAACATGGCCGTCCTTGGGGAACTCTTCAAATCTAATGAACCGGTTAAAAGACTAATTCGCGGATGGGGAGAGCACTTGCTCGAGATCCATATCTCTGTAGACTTGGCCAATGTTGTTCGCAAGGTGCTGGCGAATATCGGGGAACTTTTTGCCATTTACGCCTACCATACCGAGCTTGTCGACCTGAAGATAACATGAGACATTACGTCTTGCACCCTGCAGCGATAATGATTACCTTGCCTAGTCGTCGAAGGTCGAAGAGCGTTAAGGCGACAACCTTGATAGGTTGAGCATGTGTGCTTCAATAGAAAGTGGATAGAGAAACACACTCCAATCTGATTATCACAGAGAGGTGAGCATGGTAGTTTCGATTTTTTGTAACTTGAATCCTGACCTTTTTGTCCGATTTTGATGCTCCAGTACCCGTCCATCCTGTGGTGTACTCTCCCTTGACAAAGCAGATATAATCATAGTCAATCAGGGTCAATGAGCGATCACTCACAGTACCACCTGCCGGATTACATGTATTAGATTAGAAGAGAGAGAGAGAGAGAGAGAGTAATTAGACCACTCACACATCAAAACATTCAGTTTGGGCTCTGGCATGGTAGATTTATGTGGAAGACGGAGATGAAGGAAGGGTTGGCTCTTTAACGACTGGCGAAGAGCAACTGCGGACCGCTTTGACGGACCGTCACTCCGGGGCGCCGGGTTCGAATTGGCTGGCAGAGGCGCTGGGCCAAAGTCATAGAGGCCAATGGATGTTGACCTCTCAGCAGGGGCTTGAATGACGTAGTCGGTCGAGGAAAATGCTACATGGCCAGAGTCAAGCCAACTACGTTCAAGGGCCCAGGGCCCATATGACCAGTACAGGGTGACATTGTCGTCCACGTGATTTAGCACGTGCAGTATCTCGAAATATGAGTTGGACAAAGAGGAAGACGGGTGTATTAACAATAGGCCAACCGGGTTGGTGCACGATTGGAGGGTCTGCTAGAGCGGCAGCAGAGGCAAAGGTCGCGAGCGAGTCACCAAAAAAAAGAAAGAAAAAAAGAAAAGAAAAAAAGGAGGAAGCCAGGGGCAGGTGAATATATATGGCAAGGAGATGAAGTTGGCCCGGGATATGCACTGCACAGAGACGGACACAGAAAGCGAGCAGGGTGGTTGGGTGTCGTGTGGGCTGGGGACTGCGAGGTGCAGGGAGAGAGATCGTGTGTGAGGAAGAGGAGGAGGAGGGAGAAGGACAGAGAGAGAGTGTGCGGTGAGTGCAGGACTTGGGAGCTCGGACAAGCCACCTGGCTCTTTTCCTGTCCGCCCGCCATCACTCTTGACTCCTCCCACATTCTCTTCCTCCTTTCTACCTCCCGTCTCGTCCCCCGTCCAGCCCATGCCTACCTGTCGTCGTAAACGCGTCGTCCTCACAGAACCCTCCCAGGACCTCGTCCATGCTCTCCAGACAGACCCTGAACGTCAAGTCTTCTACCTCCAGGAAACCGGCGAGATCTTCGAGTCCTATGAGTGCGTCCTTTTCTACTATCCTCTTCTCCCCCTTTCAAACATCTTTTTTTCTTAGGGCCTTTGCTGCACGCATGTCCTTCTATCGTCTCAGGCAGTTCCAGTGCGAGGTCACCGGCAAAAGCGGCTTGGACTATTTCCAGGCTGTAGAAAGCGAACGTCAGGAGGCCCGCACCCTGCACACCCGCTTCCCCGAGCCTCTCAAGTCCCGCGTCCTCAAGGCAGTCCAGTGGCGTATGGCCTTTTTCTCCCTTTCCCCTCCCAGAAATCATCTACTCATTCTCCTTCTCAAGAGGTCATGGGCCGCCTCGATCACCTTGTTGAAGCTGTATATGACCGCTTCAAGGATCGCTATTTCAAAGATGAAAGTGCGTTCCTGTCTGCCATCATGTCGTCGTCAATTCATGTCCATCTCCAGAGGTCATCGTTGAGATTGAGGGTGTCAAGCAAGTTCCTCTCCGCATCCAGTGACCTTTGTACTTATCCACGTGCCCCTCAGATTTTATGGCCTCGTCATGAGGGTCTACCCTCCCCGTTTCAAATCTGATGAGCACAGAAGGGATGCCTACGACGATTCATCCCTCAACCGTGTGGATGAAGAGGTTCATGTCGTTGGCGGTGACCTCACCATCCCGCTCGCAGATGCAAATCAGAGGGACGACCCTGAACTCTATTATTACTGGATATATATTCTTGAATTCGAGAAAGAGAAGGGCGAGAAGGGGAAAAAAGAGGTGGCGCCACAAGTCATCGGTAGTACTATGGAATGTCATTGTCGAATCATGAGGTATCTCTGTCAAAGTCCCTCCTACTTCTGCGGCACTCATGTTGGTCTAGCCGGGATCGTCTGTCTTTTTCAAAGTCGATTCTTCGCCGCTTTATTCGAGATTGCGTTGATCGTGATGCTGCCGTTGCCTCTCCATGGACTGTGAAACCGTTGATAGCTAAACATTATGGCGTGGACACCATCATGCCTGAGGCAACTCGTAAGGGTGTTGAAGACATCAAGAAGGGCGAGATTGATAAGCGGAAGAAAGTATGGGAGGACAGAGAGGGACCACCCACCAAAAAGCAGAAGAAGATGACTGCAGCCCAAGAGGAAAAAGGTATGCTATTTCTTCTCGGGAACCACTTGTCAAGCTGACGACGCATTCGTTCAGCCGGAAAGAAGGAGCGTGAGGCTCACGAGAAGGCTGAAAAAGAAAAGCTGGAAAAGGAAGAAGCTGAGCGTCTTGCCTCAGAAAAGAAAAAGAAGAAACCTCTTCGTTACCCTACAGAGGATCTCGACATACGATTATCAGACAAAGACAAGAAGACGGGTGTAAGCTTGCGACGTCCAATGGCGCAACGCTCTGGCCTCCCGCTCAATGAAACCCCAAATACGTTCGAGGCACTGCTGCTTTGTTGGAACTTTCTAAATGCCTATGGGTAACGACGATTCACCCTTCATCCTTCCAATGAGACTCAATATTTCTTGGCAGCGAGCCCCTTCATATTTGGTTATTTACCTTGGATGATCTAGCATGTGCTTTGCAACATACGATTCCTGACTTACCCTGTCTTCTTCTCGCCGAAATACACTCGAACCTCATCTACAATCTCCGAACCGTGACATTCACCCGTCATAGCGCTATACTTTCGCTTCTTAGGCTCAAGGAGACTCTTGGACCCAACCATCAAGTCTTTGGCATTACCATTGAAGAACTGATAAACGCTATGGGTGAAGTGGGCAATAATTGGGAACGGGTGCCCTTGCGGCACGCCGAAGGTCGGGAGGGTTGGGAAGATGCACTGATTGGTTGCCTCAAAGATGTTGGTGTCTTCCTCACGCTTGCTCTCTTTACTCATGTCCATCATCAGCATGCTAATCTTGACAACTTTCCTCGATTAAGAGAAATTTTGACTTCGCTATTCTTTACACCACATGAAAATGCAGTAGAGTCAGTCTCTCCTGAAAACCAGCTTTCTACCTCTTTTGCATCCCCTGCTGAACGCTACTATTCTCTTTCTTCCGAAGACCGAATCGCGATCCTCTCGTTCCTCTGTAACCAAGCAATTTCCAGCAAAACAGTCCGCGCTCACATGGAAGCCTGTGAAGAAGCCTTAACGGAGTATCGCAAAACCAAAATTGACATTAATAGACTCAAAAAGCAACAGTATGTAGTATCATGTGATGATAGTTCCCAACCATCTCATGTTCGTTTTTAGCTTGCAGGAAATGAGCGCTCTTGCTATTGAGGCTGAATTGACACCGAATGGGACGAATGCAACCAATGGCACAGGGGAAGATACACCCATGAACGATGCCAGTGAGCTTTCGGACACGTCTGTAGTAGATAATGTCTCGACAACGAAAAAGAAAGGCAAAAAGCAAGACACTCGTATTACCAATGCCAAGGCGCGAAATGCGGCGCGTGCCAAGCAAGCCCAACAAAAACAAGCACTCGCAGAGCATCGACGGTTGGACGAGGAAGTCGGTAAACTCGAGAAGCGTCTCGAAAGCATTGAACGGGAATTCAGACAGCATGTTGGTGGTGTTCGTGCGAAGCCACTTGGGAAGGATAGGTTTTACAACCGTATCTGGTGGTTTGATGGTCTTGGTTTGACAGCGGCGAATAACCTGGCTCTCGGGCACTATGGAACCGGTCGACTGTTCATCCAGGGCCCTAGCGAGTTTGATATGGACATTCTCAAGAGGCGAGAGGAAGATATCGATGCAAGACGATTGGAAGAGGAAGGCAGGGAAGGCGTGCTCGGTCCTGGAGATTGGGCTGCCTATTCAACTGTTGAAGAAGTGAGGTTACTTCTGTGTCTAATTGCCGACCGCCTGATTGCACCTATTTGCTAGCTTGAAGAGTATATGGGGTGGTTGAATACCAAAGGGCATCGTGAACTTGCTCTCAAAACCGTGTTGACCAAGTGGTGGAGTCTACTTACAGCGGGAATGAAGAAACGAATCACCGTCAGTAGCCGGCCATCACATTCTACGCTTTCACTCTAACGCTCTCAATCCTAGGACCTTACTACCAATCTCAAAGTCCCGGATGCCCGCCGTAGTTCTCGCAACAAGATAGGTTCAGGTTACGATGTTTCCCAGCAGTCATATATGCAGTGGAGGAACAAACGAGCTCTCACTCATACCCAGTAATGTCCCACGACCAAGTTCGGTTTCGTACTACTTCTCTCGACGAGAAATCATTTTACCATATCAAGGGTAATTTGATCTGCTTTTCTTTGAAGCCCTCATATCGACTGAAGATGTGAGACAGTTTGGTTCACATTCACTTTAGATCTTTAGTGTATCTATCTTGCCAGGAGATTTTTAGTTTACATCCTCCGTCAAAGGCAAATTGCATACCCCTGTACTGGTGTAATGATTAGTGCAATAATGAACATTGGAGCCCAGTCGAAGCATCCCGAGTTTTGTCGGAGAAACCAGGTGGCACTGTCGGAGCTACATTCACCAGTCGCGAGCAACTCAGGACGCGGTGCTAACTGGTGAGCGCCATTGACAGGAGAGCAGCTGCCTCGTACCGTTGGAGAAGATCCGGATCGCTTAAACAAAAGGATATATTAGATCCGTTGCAGAAATAATTTTCAAAAATTTCCATAAGACTGTACCTGTACTCCTGTCTCATCCTCTTTACGATCCCCATGGCCTCCCTACCATTGTCTATGCCGTCCAAGGTGGGCTCAACAAGGTCTGCAGCGTCTGGCATTCGCGATGTCATCGCATCTTGTGCATCATTCCCTTTTTTTGTCCATACCACAAACTCATCGGCTTCGTAGATCGCCGTGCACAGTATCTTGTTGTTGGTTCTACATGCGTATCTACCAGGGCAGATGACGAAATTATACACTCGGATGAAGATGAAGAGGCTTGGGTCGAGCGTTTCGATGGGCGTGACCAAGAAGCTCACTGCACACCGACTAGCGAGGGATCGCCTCAAGACGAGTTTGTTAGCCAATTGGAATGGGATGAAGATTTCATGGCGTCTAATTCGCTAGATCCTGCTGCTGCCGCCGTTGCCGCCGTCTCTCCCGGCTCGGAGCAATCACCACCGGGTCTGCCGCACAGTTTACCGGTGACGAAGCAGCTTCGAGCATCATCTCAAACAAAACGTCCCCACAAACCAGCACTAAAGCAATTACCCGGAACATCTGCATCTCTTGGTGCACAATGGGGAACCCCTTTGTCGGAATCCCAGCGACTCGGCATGCCCGCATCTCTGGGTGTACGATGGAAGGATACACCATTCCCCAAATTCGGAGAGACTACACCTTTGTTGCCCAAGGTTTCATTTGATGCAGCACAGAAACAAATGGAAGAGCATGGAGAACATCATTATTCGAGTGGTCCTTCTCATGTGGTGCGACGACGACTTTCGAGTGGTTCAATCTCGAGGAGTGTCAAATCAACAAGTATTCGACGTGGTCAGAGTACCTTTGGTCAAACGGTCAGCTGGCTTAGGTGTGCATTGAATTCAGTCTGAGATCTCATTTCTGTGACTAGCTGTTCAACTCGATTGCTATTCTGCTCGGTGTCGGGATGCTCTCTGAGCCATTGGCTTTTGCTTACTCGGGTTGGTTCATGGGCACTATTCTCATTGTGATGTACGGTGCATTCTCTTGCTATACGTACGTTCTGTTGGTACATTCCTTGATTCTGTTACTCATACATCCGTGTCCTTTCTTTCTAAGAGCAAAGATTCTTGCCCGAATCATTTGTTCGGACCCACGTTTGAGGACGTATTCTGACATTGGTCGGAAGGCGTTCGGGCCACGCGCGACCGTGTTCGTTAACTTCATGTTCTGCTTAGAATTGTTCACTGTTGGGTGAGTTATAGGTGTCCCTAGGTATCCCTGATCGCATCGTCAAATTAACGTGAATACAACGGCAGTGTCATCTTGGTCACTCTGTACGCTGACTCGCTACATACGTTGATACCAACCTACTCGGCTGATGTATTCAAGATCTGGGGTCTCCCATTGTAAGTGGCTACGTCTCGAACCGATGAAGAGCTTTTGAGTCCATCTACCTAGATTGATCCCAACAGTGTTTTTACCATTGTCACTGCTCTCTTACACATCAGTTCTTGGTCTCATTTCAATTGTGTTCCTGATTGCAGTTGTTTTCATGGATGGTGCATTTAAAATGCATGCACCTGGGAGCTTCTGGGATCCTGCCGAAACCACTTTTGGTGTTGCGAGCACGGGCAAGCTTGGCCTAGCGTTCGGGCTGTTTATGGCTGGTGTAAGTTCATTTATCCACAATGTCATCCATGAATTGAGCGGAGATATGGTATTCAGTTCGCGGGGCACTCTGTCATCCCTTCGTTAGCGAAGGATATGATTGACCCTTCAAAGTTCGATAAGATGATTAACTGGGCTTTTGTGGTCGCGTCAGTGATCTATATGTTGATTGGTTATGCTGGCTATTTGATGTTTGGGAGCAATGTAAGTGACGAGGTATGTTCTGCCGCACTCATCGGATTTTTTCCTCCCTGAGAGCTCGATAGATCAGCATTGATATACTCAATACACCAGGGTTTAATCCCTTGCTCAATCAAGCTGTACTTTGGATGCTCGTCCTCAACCCTTTGTAAGTTTCATAATTTCACATTGGACCCAGTTATTCATTTGAGCAGATCCAAATTTGCCCTCAATACTCGACCTGTGAGCACCAAGTTTCAATCCTTAAGTGATAGTTGGCCAATTGAAACACCCATCTAGCTTATGTCTACTTTGGAAATCCTCACGGGGTTAGACCCCCTTGATGAGAAAGGAATTGAGGCTTCGACGGGGTGTGGACTCAACCGGGCCCTACTGAGAAAGATCATCGCGACTGGGCAGCGGGTCATTTTAACCTTTGCTGTCGTAGCTGTATCTATCTATATTCCTGAGTTCAGCGTGATGATGGCGTTCTTGGGATCTTTCTCTGCATTTTCTCTCTCCATCGTGGGTCCCATAGCAGCCAAAGTGAAACTTGAAGGAACATGCGGGTTATTTGATGCTGCTGTCATGTTTATAGGATCCGCCATGGCGATCTGGGGAACCATTGCAGCCTTTTTAAGCCTTTGATCTCGACTTGAACTCATGTACATATTTTCAGATCGTTGTGCCCATTTTTCGTAATAGATAGATAGACAAATAGATTGTGAATCAATGTATTTTGAATCGGATGTCCAAGACAAGTTCAGGCTTTTAGGGCTGAATGTGAAATTACCTTGGCAAGCTCTGGAAATCCAGATCATTAGTGATTGAGGAAAGTGAACAATGAGGCGTACGTGGTAATTTGATGCTTTCTTGCACAACAGTGGCTTCGATCTGATTGTCAGGGTTTGGTGGTATACTGACAACAGAAGTAGCCGGGTCGATAGACCATCCAAACCTGGCGACATATTCGGAGAGATCTTCCCCTAATCGGGCATGTTATTACCTGGCACCACTATTGCAAGTATAGTCCAGACGCACCAGATAGTGCCAAGTAAGAGCCGAGTCGGACAGTGCTTATTCGCGTGAATGCAGCTTTGACTGCTCGGATAACAACTTCTCGCACTGCGTTGGCGAAGCCAGTTACTTCGACGGTATAATTATCACGCAGGGTTTCGAGTTCATCCGAGCGATAGATATCCCAGAAGGCGGGGAAGCGACAGCGGAGAAGCAGGTCATGGAGACCACGAAGGACAGGGAGAAGTATTGGCAGTGGGTCTGGTTCATCCAAAGGTGCATTGATGGGCCGTTCGTCCAGCAGGGATACACAGAGATTGAAATCGGGGGAAGGGGCCGCAGTAAGCGCCTTGATGAGAATGTTAATGACTACGTCTGGATTGTACAGTTCAGGGTTGAACTGATATCTGTGAAGCACTATCAAGCCTTTCTCGCTGTTTGATTCATCGCCACACGCACAGTTTGAGAATGGCAAGGTTAGCAAGGCAGTCATATTCTTCGTTGCGAATCTGGTGGTAGAGGTAGTCCTCCAGGATGCTGACGTTGTTTGGGTTGTAACGGTCTGCACCAGAATTGAGTTCTGCAAGGAAGATAAAATGCAAAAAAGGCTGACCAACACCAGAGACAAGATTCTCAATGAGCTCTGGCCGTGTGGGAGGTGTGATCCATGAAGATGCTGTATTGTCCATTGTGATAGTGGAAAGGACTTTTTTTCGAGCACGTGCCTTACTTTTCCACTATCATTATTGTAGAGTCCGACTATCTCTACTTTCAACACTCTGTCATGGATTCTGCTGGAGATATCGAAATGAAAGGCGTTGTTGTGTCTCCTATGCCATCTGAGCCCTTGTCCAAGGATTCGGAGAGCAGATCTGAGTCAGGGCTGCAAAACGAAGATCAGGCGGAAATCGTCGATCCCGACTGTCCTCAATTCAAGCTTCGGTTTCTCCTCAATGGCCATAAACGGGCTGTTTCATGCCTGAAATTCAACTCTGGCGGTACCTATCTTGCATCAGCATGTACGTCCATGAACTTTGTTTTAGGTTTCGGTGGCACCTGGCCTGGCCTGACAGTGGAGGAAAGCCTCGGACAAAACCATCAAAATATGGGAGACAGAAACAGGGCAATTCGTCCATACATTTATGGGACATACGGAAGGGATATCGGATGTTTCTTGGTCGGTTGATGGAGAGTACTTAGCATCGGCCTCGGACGATAAGACCATCATTGTTTGGAGTTTCGAAGATGTGAGTTTTTAGCAAGTCCTCGCAGTTCGTCCAGCCCTCGAATTTTACTAGCGCGAAGCATTCAAGACACTTCGTGGGCACACTAACTTCGTGTTCTGTGTCAATTTCAACCCCGACACCAATTTACTCGTGTCCGGGGGATACGACGAGACAATTCGTGTTTGGGATGTCGCACGAGGTAAGTCGTAGCCTTTTCGTAAACAGACTCCAATCAGTGACGTTGTAGGTCGACAATTAAAGGTTCTCCCCGCTCACTCCGACCCAGTGACCGCGGTGAGCTTCAATCATGATGGTTCTCTGATTGTGTCTTGCGCGATGGACGGGTTGATGTAGGTAACTATCGCTCCCCTTTTGGTGGACTGGATTCTGATGCGTTGAAAGACGGATTTGGGACGCAGATTCCGGCCAGTGTCTCAAGACGCTGGTTGATGATGATAACCCCATCTGGTATGGAATCTGCTCCTTGTGCTCATCATCACCTTATCCTCATGGTCAGTCAGCTCCCATGCTCGCTTCTCCCCTAACTCCAAATTCGTTTTGGTATCAACACAAGACTCGACAATCCGATTATGGAACTACTCCACTTCACACTGTGCGAAAACATACGTGGGACACGTTAACCGAACCTATTGCATCCCCTCGTGCTTTCTCCTCTACAACCGGGGGAAATTTATCATTAGCGGGAGCGAGGACAATAAGGTCTATATCTGGAATATGCAAACGCGGCATGTAGTTCAGCATCTTGATGGACACCGAGGTATGGATGAGGATACTGTAACCACATGGACACTTATAATTCCCGTCTAGATACTGTTCTTTCCGTGGCGGTGCGCTGACAATGACAGTCCTGTGAGAATTTCTGATTAAATACCTTTTTACAGGCACATCCTTTGCGTGGTATCGTAGCCTCCGCAGGTATGGAGAAGGATAAAGCTATCCGACTGTGGTTTGATGAGGAGAAATGACATTAATATATCTGCATCGTGGTCTATGACGTAAAGCATCTGTTTGCTTGGTCAATAAAACTCACTCCAATGTTTTAGGGGTCTGAGGACGACATACCTCAGCACCTAGACAGAGTTATGTATGCCGTGTTGTAAGAAAAATGCTCAAAATGTTCAAGTTAATGCTCAAGTTATATGGCTGTTCTAGCAGATTCGACAATCATTGTTCAAGCTGACCAAGATCGGACAATGACTCAGGCTATGTCGTTTTCAAACTCCGCCCCGCCCTCTCCATATAAGACCCACGCACCTCAATCCTCTCCTTATCATCCACCACCACATCGATTAAACATCATGCAAATTTTCGTTAAGACCCTCACTGGCAAGACCATCACTTTGGAGGTTGAGTCTTCTGACACTATCGATAATGTCAAGGCCAAGATCCAGGATAAGGAAGGGTGAGTTCTACCTACCCGCCCAAGTATATAGCGTCTTATTGCTTATTCTACTCTCAGCATTCCTCCCGACCAGCAGCGTTTGATTTTCGCCGGCAAACAACTTGAGGATGGGCGTACTCTTTCCGACTACAATATTCAGAAAGAGTCCACTCTTCATCTTGTCCTCCGTCTTCGTGGTGGAATGCAGATTTTCGTCAAGACCCTGACTGGCAAGACTATTACTCTCGAAGTAGAGTCCTCGGATACCATTGACAATGTTAAGGCCAAGATTCAGGATAAGGAGGGGTGAGTAGTGAGTTATTGGGTGGCAATGGATCGTTTAACTTTGTTTAGTATTCCTCCTGACCAGCAGCGTCTCATCTTTGCCGGCAAGCAGTTGGAAGATGGTCGTACCCTTTCGGACTACAATATCCAGAAGGAGTCGACCCTCCATTTGGTTCTTCGTCTCCGTGGTGGCATGCAGATATTTGTCAAGACCCTGACCGGCAAGACTATCACCCTGGAGGTGGAGTCCTCTGATACGATTGACAATGTCAAGGCAAAGATTCAGGACAAGGAGGGTATACCCCCTGACCAGCAACGTCTTATCTTTGCGGGCAAGCAGTTAGAGGATGGCCGTACTCTTTCTGATTACAACATTCAGAAGGAATCTACTCTTCACCTGGTTCTTCGTCTTCGTGGTGGTATGCAAATTTTCGTCAAGACCCTCACGGGTAAGACCATCACCCTGGAGGTGGAATCATCAGATACAATCGACAATGTCAAAGCGAAGATTCAGGACAAGGAAGGTATTCCTCCTGACCAGCAGCGCCTTATCTTCGCTGGCAAGCAGCTCGAAGATGGCCGTACTCTCTCCGACTACAATATTCAGAAAGAGAGCACCCTTCACCTCGGTATGTTTTGCTTATCTGAGATTAGTGCTGCGTTGATGAAATTTCCAGTTCTTCGTCTCCGTGGTGGCAACTGATCCCTTTGCTTGCCAAGCTTACTGTTAGGATGGGTATCGCTTTACTGGAGTAAGCCTGTTGCTGTGATCGTTTGCATTCTATCTGTACAATATCATACCATCATACCAATTTACAATTGTTGTGTCACGTTCAATTGTCTAAGTACCTGGTACTCTGCTCAACGGTGGTCTTTAGTACTAAGTT
>Ga0157363_1002237_pt1 | contig 16926 bp, 13 predicted proteins | sample AttsexASBM1_FD_111477 | JGI IMG/M metagenome (GOLD analysis project Ga0157363, IMG submission 111477) | Fungus gardens microbial communities from leaf cutter ant in Ribeirão Preto, State of São Paulo, Brazil - Atta sexdens ASBM1 | ecosystem: Host-associated > Fungi > Mycelium > Unclassified ... | reverse complement strand
TTAAACAATACTAAACAATTGCTAAAAATATGCATTTTATTTATCTTTAGAATGTCAAAGGACATTCTAAAGACACATAATGCATTTTGAATGTCTTGATTTCTTCACATATACATATAAATTAACGATGAAAAAAATGTTTTCTGAACATTTCAGAGATATAATATAAATTTTTCAATACTGAACACTACAATACCATCTCTAACTGAAAAAATAAAATTTTGGACAAAATATAGTTTTGAAAGTCTGCTCCTCAAATATTATAGAATAAGAAAAGTTCACATTCTTTGCTATCAAATTTTTGTTTTCGTGTAAGAAAACGATATCATTATTCCTAAATGTGAACAAGGTCCTTGAGCGATTATCCACGTCTTACCGTGCGCAATATCCTAAATGGACGATATCCCTCATCCCTCGATATCATCCCTCGTATTTTCTTTATGTTACAGCGTCTGCAACGAGATTGAGGCACTCGAGGCACCTGGACGAGAGATCGCAGTTCCCGGGTGAGGGTAAATTATCGGTGAGTGCTTCTCAATTCGTTCTTGATTCGATTTCTCGTCCCCTCCTATCGCCGCCGCGCTATTTACACTCCTTTCCTTCTGTCTCAGACACCGAGCCCGATTTCTTTTACCATCCAAGATCCCAGGGATGATCCAACCAGATCCCCGTATAAATCACCTTTTCAGCAAGTTGGATAATGGATTTGTCCTTTTCTTCATCGCCTATCTGCCGAACAGTTTAAATATTTACCGCGTGCGCACATCTGCAATCGTCTTTATGTAACATCAACAAGCTGAATTCATTGTCATTCTGTTGGACATGTATGGAGTATGCAAAAGATCGCGAGATAGCGGATTGAAAATATATCTTGCTTTCATGACATCATCTTAATTATTCCTAGAGTTTTACTTTTGTAATTAAATAAAATAGAAGACTCATTTTTAGAAAGTTCTAAACTTTAAAGGATATTCAAGTCAATATCGCGCATTTCTCACCAATGCGACATACTATTCAAAATGTATGTAATAATATTTAGTATTAATACTTGCACAGAAAAATCAATATCATTAATGATTTTTATTTAGACTCTTCTTTTATCAACTGTTGATCACATTTGCAAATGAAATCTTGTAATGTTTGACATAGAACTCACCTCAATGATCAATGATTTCCTACCATCGAGTTGGGACAAACACGCGGACGTTGTTTAATCTTTGAAGTATATCAAATGTAAATATAAAATATATCATACATGTTACCAGAATCAAAATTTACTTAGCGAACTTTTCCATAGAAAGAAGTGTTTGATTAGGCAGTTTGCGCCAAACTGAAAGAGACTTTTTCTTTGTTGTTTTACATGAAGCGTTTTAAAATTTAGATGCTTAATTAGATACTAAAATTAGATTTATAATATATGTAATAGTTTATGATGCAATATTTTTGTATTTTGCTAATTGATATTATAGTTCTTAAATGCTTATATCAACTTGATTGATCTAACTTTTTATTTAGATTCAGAACTTGATTATAATATTGGTTGTTCTTCAAATTAATTTAATTATATTTTTTCTTATATTATAAAAAGAAGCAATATTCTGAATAATGAATTTCTTTTATTCTGATTTTATTTGAAACTTTTAAATACAAATGAAATTAGATAGTATCTTAAATTCATAATATTAAATTACACTGAATTTGAGTTATTTTTAGTCATATATGTAGGTCGCCACTATTTCTCTCTAAAATTCTACATTAATTGATTAAAACAATTTCCTGAATTAAACAATTTAATTTAGGAAAGTGTATTCAATTTGATTCAAATTTTATTTATTATTTATTAAGAACACATGTTAATATATATATATATATCCATTTCCATTTATATATATTTCCATTTAGACACAATAAAAATAATAAAATATTGTTTAACTCAAATATATATATATATATTTATTTATATGTATATATTTAACTCAAAATATTATTTAACTCAGGATTGTATTGTATTCTTTAATATCTTATGTCAATACAGTTTCATCAGGATGTGAATCAGGATGTGATTATTTGTGAAAATAACTGAGTTTCAACGACGTTTTTGCAATGTCAAAACACGAAGCATAACAGTGAACGGTCTTATATTTTCTATGTGACATCGAATTCTATGTGATACGCTCCATGTGATCTTTATACAAAAATAATTTTCGCAGAGATCACTCATCATTTGATGAATAAGTGCGAAAATGTTTATGGTGTGAGACACTTTGGTAAGCTTGGTTGGCGGCCCCTGAGACTTGCTTACGAATCGCTCGTAAATCGTTGACGTTACGCCGAAGTTCACTTGGTAAAGCGTAGGAATGCGAATTTGCGGACGAAGAGCCATAGGAGTCATTTCATGCGCGTGATTCGTTAGACAGGACTTCGACAAATGGTACAATCTGACGAGAATTGCCGTTTCGCCAAATCCGTAATTGGATGCTGAACTTGTTTGGGACCTAATCTCGTGAATTCCAGATAGACATGTCAGAGAAGTTCCCTGTGATTCAGATGTGATCTCCATGTAGTAGAGGGAACTACTTATAAACGTTCCGTATTTTAATAATTAAATTCAACTGTAATTACGAAGGGAATAAGCCATTGGATATCTGTAATTTTTTATTAACCAAGTATTTGTACTGTCAATGTTAGAGTACAGTTTCAATTATTTTTGTATTGCTAAAATGGAGACAATTATTTTAACAATTTCTAGTAATAAAATAGTTTCGCGCAAGTTACGTACAATATTTAACTTTGTATCACGATAACATTTATTTACATTTCTTTACATTAAAATGAAATTACGTGTCTATTACGTATTTTATTTATAAGGGCTTGATTAGTTACGAACTTTTAATTTTTAATGTGAGATATCTTATTAACTTACTTTAATTAAATTTTTCCTTAAGAAAAAATCAAACATCAAGTACTTAAAGAATAATAAAAGTTCCACCGCAGTGCAGTGATCTTTTTTCATGATACATGATATATACGTATAATGAAATATAATTTTCTTGTAGCTACATTAATGGAGTAAGGTTTATTACTCGACTCCTTTATAGAATTTCATTGCTTTTACTTTACTTTCAAACTTACATTGCGAAACCAGAGATGGTCGTGGCGAAGCTTGTCAGTGTTTTACATATTGAACAAGAACGTCGCACGTCACAAGCAGTTCGCATCACACGAAAGCTTTCTTGTTTTCAATATTAAATTAACAGTTGAGTATATATCTGGCGACTTTGTTTATACCGTTAGTTTAAATTCGGCACAAAGTCCCTTAAGGGAGAGAAGCTGCCGCTTGTTCGTATATAAGTATACATACATAAAGATGTCAGTTTTCTCTCTTGATTTACGACACACCTGCACCGCTGTGGATTCACTCAAGTATCATATTCACGCTGACATTAAATGGAACATTGCTAACTAACACGATCGTGTATTTGTCTTATCACACTAACAAAGTAATGTTAACGATGATGGTGTTTGTGATGACCTGTAGCTCTAGTTTCTATTTAAGAGCTTTTCTTCTACTACGGACATACTTACGACGATGGTAGTAATTATAAAATATTTACTACTTGAAGAATCTGGGAAACTTGGAATACTCTAGGAATCTTTTCTTTATCTTGATAAATCAGGAAACTCTCCGAGAATTTTATTGGGACTCGGAGAACATTTGTTGAAATTTTTTTTTGAAGATCTTATTCATTTGTTTGCAAATGTTATATTTTTAATATCGAAATGCTGTAAATCTTGTTTCATTTAAAAAGAAGTTCTCTTAAATATTGACATTTTCTTTATAACAGATACTAAATTTTTTGTCTGTTGCAAATAAAAAAATAAAAGTTTTATGCAACGTAAAATATCTATTTTATGAAACTAGTTACTTTGAATCTGTGTCTAAAGACATTCTGATTTTGTCTTTCTTGAATAAAAGCTTGAATAAAAGTGTCCAAAAAATCAGGGAATTCTCACGGATTTTTTTTTTAAGATCTAGCAAATGTCCTGAATTGGATTTTAATTGATGAAACTTTCTTTTGGAATCGGCCATATAATAAGTCGGATATAATATAATGGGATTAAAACATGGTTAACTTGTTTATCATTAATGAGACTGGAAAGTACAAGAGTGAATGCCGGCGTTATACCGGAGTAACGCATGACGTCGGCAAAGTGTTGCGCGAAATTCTAAGCATCTAAGGGATGCCGAGACGTCGTGTTCCACCCGTGCGAGCAAACACTGCGAGCATACGCGGATTATATTTCTTACCAAATGTTGTTTACCTAAGAATGTCGTTATCCTCCGTGGGACAGAAAATAGTAATGAATATTAATGTCACGACCATTTGATTACATTGAAGATAACGTAAGCGCGCCCAGGGAAAGCGAGAATACTTAGCATTATTACGCGTGTTTTAACATGAAGTTGGAGAGAATTGAAAAATTACGACGTATTATCATCTGCGAAATTAATTTCTTGCTTTGCAAATTTTTTACATCGTTATCGGTTATTATCGTGATACACATTCTTTCTCTCTCTCTCTCTCTCTCTCTCTCTCTCTTTCACTCACTCTCACTCTATAAAAGTTAAACGCCACATCGGTCGATTGTATCTATTACGTACATTAAACACAACCGGATCGATCCTAATCGTGATGAAATGGTAACGCAACGTATGAAGGCGGTTGCGAATAATAATTTATGAGAATATGACTTTACCGAGACGCAACAGACCGAGTAACTTGTGCAAAGTTACGCGGGACTTACGCTAACCTTGCCATATATTCTAGATTGTCGACGTGAACGGCGATTATTACGAAGCATCTAAGTACAGTGCTCCGTTTTTACCACACCCCTTGCCTCTCTCTCTTTCACTCGGTGTTTCTATCTCGCCCTTCTTTAGGTTGTGTTGGATCTTTTATGAGGAAATGCGACATAATAGACCGCCAGAGTACGCGCCGTGATTAATGGCGCTCGGTTTATGAAGAGCGCTTTGATTTACCGAACGCCTTGTTCTCCAAAGTCTTTCCTCTCCGCGTCCCACCCTGCGGGATGTCAAGTTTACCGATTAATTCCCCGGACATCTTTCGAAGGGGTGCTCTGTGCCAAGTAACATCCGCGCTAATAGCTGTCCGTTTCTCTTACGCTTTCAGCTCGATGAAAATCACAATCACAAGCCGGTATTCTCCAATTGCTCAAATTACGCGCCAGTGTTGAAGGAGGAGCAACCGCGTAGTACGAAGGTGATTCAGGTGCACGCTGACGATAGAGATCCACCAGAGGATGGAGGTATTGTATAACAACGCGACATCATCGCATGTATATCACGTATCAAACATAAAACGTGGTGGTAAAAGATTGTAAAAAAAACAAACCTTATATGCACCAACTATTTTTATTCAAAGACTTTCAAAGTTTCACGACTCTGAATCAAAATATGGAGAACAAACACGTGATTTGTGTTCGAGCTTATTTGTAAGAAAGTATCACGTGCTTAATATATTTTTCATTTATCAGTTTTGGCGAATTTACACGTAACTTGCAAAAACAAGGTTAAAAATATATATGTCGGGCGAACAGAAATATCTTATTAGCTGTGTGTAATAGAAGAGATACATATTATTTTTTTTCTCATACTAACCAATCGTGATGGATGAAAGTAGAACATGTTACAAATGATTAGATTTGCGATGTATACAGAAAAATATACAGAAAAACAATTTTGAATATGTAAAACTTTCGAATTTATTCCACTCGAAATCGAAAAAATTTTAGATCTTAAAATTGTTGAATATTCTAAAACATGTTTAACTTAAAAGTAAGATTATTGTCTGTATATAAAATATTGTATTGTAAAAGAGAAAACATATTTCAAATATTTTTAATACATTCATATCTAAATATTTCTAAGAAAATTTTCTGAAAAAATATCATCCCTAGATATTCGAAACTCTTCCAATAATTTCAAGACATTTAAAACTTCCAAGATGTTTAAAACTTTGAAAAATTTGATCTCGAATATTTTACGGAAATATTCGAGTTTTTATGATTAATTTATGAAAGTTTTCGAAGGAAAAATTCCAATTTCCATCACTATACATTAGTTAGATTAGATTCGTAATCATCTGATCTCGCATTTTCAGGTACCGTTACTTATAGCTTTCTGATCGCTCCTGGTGATAGAATAAAATTCGAAATCGACAATAAGACAGGCCTCATTACGACGACTCAGATACTCGACAGAGACGAACCCGCCAGAGAAAAGGAAGCGTATCTCACAATACTTGCGACTGATAATGGAAGACCACAACTGGATGCCATTTGCGCATTAAAAGTCATCATCGAAGACGAAAATGATAATAAACCCGCTTTCGACAAAGCGGTACGTTGCTAATTATCTAAGTTACTAACTCATTACTAACTCTCTTACGACTCGTATCTGCAAATATGAATCTGGGTGCATGTGGTGCAAATAAGCGTCTACATTATGCAAATACGTCGTAATTACTTATGTACTGAAAAAATAAAAAAACGGTATAGAATTTTTTTTTATGATATAATATATTTTTACAAGTTGATAATGTATTGTTTATATGAAAGAAGCCTTATTTTTTATGAGCGAATAAATAAAAAATATAAAATAAATTCTTTTCATACGAGATTTTCTTTTAATAAAAATGAATGTTAATAAAAAACGAGAAGTAAAATAAGGATTAATTTCTTTAAAATATTTTTTAAATTGATTTTTAATTAATAAAGATAATTTTTGAGTAAAATAAATATAATTATATATATATATATAATTCATACACTCTAAAAATATTAGTAAGAAATTTTGGAACGTAAACAATTTTATTTTTAAATTGAAACGGAAATGAATTATTTTGAAATTAAATAAGTAGTTTATGAGATATTAAAGAGGATTTCCAAACGTTTATATCACGGGATTTTCTTGTTTTTCATCATAAGCTATACAATCACGTTTGCTACTAACAATTATTGCTTGAATTTTTTTGTTTTATTCTAATCTCAGGTCTTTCGTGGATACAGGTGGAAGGTTGGTTTCGAATACGTGATGTGAATGTTGCTCGACATGTGAATGAAAAAAACAAAAGTGTCTCAAGTTTTATTTTCTCCCTTCTTTTTATGTACAGTCTGCATATTTCATGAAACAAATTGTCATTTAAATTTTTATGTATCGGATGAATTTTTTTGTGGACATCTGAAAAAATATTTTTAGATTTGACTTGAAAATTTAAAAGTATACAAGATAAAAATTTATGTTGACATGACAGAGATTTTTTTATTGATTTATAATAACTATAACGATGAAGTTTAGTGAATTACATTTTTCGTTTATTTATTTGTTATTATTAATTAATAACAAATAATATGAATAATATGTAAAAATTTATCTATTATGTTATTTTATTATTATTGAAAGAAGAAATGCAATTAGCATGCATGTACATGTGTGTCTTTTATAAGAATGATAATTGTATGTAAACACAATTCGTACGAAAATTGCATGGAATACATCACGCTACAAGTGCATTTTAGAATTTGTGCGCATGTATTGTGCGATTGTTGCTTCTCGCTAATACATTTTGTCTTGTTATATAGTCATACACGGAAAATGTGCCGCAAGATTTACCGGTAGGTCACGAGGTTATGCGAGTTTCCGCTACCGATATTGACGACGGCAACAATTCCGTCGTACGGTACAGTCTGTCAGCTGAGAGACCGGATGATGCTGCATACTTTCGAATCGACCGCGAGTTCGGTGTCATATTCCTCAACAAAACTATAGACGTAAGTAAAGATGTGTGTGTGTGCGCGCGTGCGCGCGCGCGTGTGTGTGTGTGTGTGTGTGTGTGTGTATAGAATGATAATTAAGAGGATAATGCAGACTTCATTTTACAATGTCACTTGGAAACTAGAACTTGTAACTTTTATTTGATAAAAAAATAATTAGAGATTAAAATGAGTATATAAAAGTTAATAACACAAACCATATAATATGAACGCAAATCATATAATAATATGAAAATTAAAACATAATATATTGTACTTTGTAAATTAAAATTTAACCAATGTAAATTATATATTTGATATTATAATATATTTTGATTTTCATATTATATGATTTGCATTATTGACTCTTGTCTATGTCCTTTCTAATCTTTAATTATTTTTTTTTTACATTAAAATTCCTTTATTCTAATTTAATTTTATTTAATAATTTAAGACGATTGTTTTATTAATTCAAATTTTTTTATTGTCAAACTTTATTACGTAAATATATATTCGGAAATGCAATTTTTAGTTATATATGTAAATAATGCTTGAAACAAAGTTATCCGTTGAATTATCAAAAGAAACTTTTGTTATCTTATTTCTCGTGTTTGCTAAAAATAATATTCCTGGAAGCTTCATAAATGTATCATATTGATTTGTTTACTTTCACTAAACTTAAGCTTCTTTCATTTTATTTAATTTACGTAAATGTTCTTGCATTATATATAGTATATTATAGTTACTATGTATTTGTGCAGCGAATTCCAGGTTCTAAATTCAGTATGATAGTTACCGCTACGGATCTTGGCGAAACACCACAGAGTGATAGCACTTACTTTGACATACAAGTTGTGGAATCGCATAAGAAAGCACCCGCTTTTTTACCGAGATCATCAGAACCGATTAAAATTAAAGAGAATTTTACAAATTTCGATGCCAGCATTGTCCGTTTGCAAGCAATTTCCAACATCGATAACTCCAGTAATTGGAACAATACTCCGTCCAGTAATCTACTCTTTGAGCTTGTGACTGGCACAACGGAACAAAGTAACAAAGGGAACACTTTTAGGTACTATACGAATTGCGCCTACTATTTTTTCATTCTTATAATAATCTTATAATTATAATTATATTTTGAAATGAAATATGTTAATAATTGCAAATAAACCGTGTTTCACATAAAAATTTTATTTTGTCATTATAGATTAGAATTCAATAAAGATGTAGCAGATATTAAGTTGTCTCGACAGCTTGATTATGAAAGAAACACGCAGTATTCGTTGATAGTGAGAGTAAAAAATAATTATGAGTTAGCTGCCGAAACGGTGGTTGATATCGAAGTTCTAGATGTAAATGACAACATTCCAGTCTTCAGTGATCTCAAACAAGGAAGTGTATTAGAAAACGAACCCCTAGGAGTTCCTGTGATGCAAGTGCAAGCTATTGATGCTGATGGAACTTCCGCTAATAATCAGGTATTAAAATTGCATAAACCACACTTTGCGCTTCAAGAGTGTCTTTTATTACGATTATGCGTCAAAGTTTCATTATGTCTTGTACTTAAGGCAATATCTCGACTTTCATCCTCAAAAGGTCACCTACGAGTTGGATAACTTCAAGGACCTGTTTGCTATCGACCCAATAACTGGTAATATCACAACGTTAATGACATTCGACAGAGAACAACAAGATATCTATAATGTGAAAGTAATAGCGACGGATAATTCTCCGAGTGCTTTGTTCAAAACCGGCGAGCACAATAAAGGACAACAAGCATTCACAATCAAAATCGCTGATAAGAATGACAATCCGCCTCGCTTTACCCAGAAAGTTTACACCCACAATTCGGTTTATGAAAACGTCAACATTAACGCGCCCATAACTGAAGTCACAGCCCGCGATCTTGATACGGAGAATCCTGTCACATACAGCATCATATCAGGCAACACCGATGACAGCTTTTACATCGAGGCTACAACGGGAAAGATTCGCGTGAACAAACCACTCGATTATGAAAAAATCACCAAGTACAATCTAACTGTGAGAGCATTCGACGGTCTGTTTAACGATACGGCACAAGTTGAGATTTTTATCGAAAACGTTAATGATAATCCACCAGTTTTTGAAGATTTCGACAAAAATCCAACGATAGAAGAAGAAAAATTGGTAGAAGGTAAAGTATTGACGCAATATTTTTCGATAAGCTTGCAAAATTTTCATTTTTTTAAACAAACTCTATTATTGTTCGTTTAGATTGTGTAACTACTGTGGTGGCTTATGATCCTGATATCGAAGATAGGAATGCTGATCAGCATATTGCCTATTTTATCGCCAAGGAAGAGCAACAACCTTTGATAGGAATTGACAAATATGGTTGTATGAAACTGAAGAAACCATTAGATCGTGATCCGCCGAATGGTTTTTCAACGTGGACTGTAAGTTATTAATCATATATTTATCAACTCAATATCTTGAGAAATTAATTTCGTTTCTCTTGTTTTTTCATGGTTTTTAACAGGTAATTGTAATGGCGAGAGATGAGGATGGTTCATCTATGGCTTTTCGAGAGTCGGTAGTGGTTAATATTACTCTCACGGATATAAATGACAATGCACCGTTTCTCGATATGCCTTATCCAGTTATTTGGGATGAAAATAAACCACCCGGCAAGATAACCGAGTTGAAGGCACGAGATTACGACTCTGACGATAATGGTCCGCCATTTGATTTCAGAATCGATGACACTGCGGACAATGAAATTAGATCTAAATTTGACATACGCGATAATAATTTATATGCACGAGCTGTATTTGATCGAGAGATGCAGAAGAGTTACGACATTCCGATTGCAATTACGGACAGTGGTTCGCCGCCTATGACAGGTACCTCGACGCTCACTGTGATCATAGGCGATGAGAATGACAATCCTATGCGCGAGGGTTCAAGTTCTATATTCGTTTATAATTATAAGGGAGAAGCTCCTGACACAGAAATCGGACGCGTTTACGTTAACGATCCGGATGATTGGGATCTACCAGATAAAACTTTCAAGTGGGTTTCTCCTCACGACGGTTTCCATCTTAATATCAGTACCGGCATGATTACATTACTATCGGGTACATCAAACGATACCTTTGTATTAAAATTTGTCGTCACTGAACAAAGTAAACTTATTCCTTGGCATCAAGTTCAAGCTTATGTGAACGTTACTGTTAAGGAACTTCCCGAAGAAGCTGTTCACAGATCTGGTTCTATACGATTTTATGGAATAACAGCGGAGCAATTTGTAGAACCTGACGAATCTGGTGTCAGTAAAAAGGATATATTCCAAGAGAAATTGGCAACTATGCTGAATACATCGGTTGAAAATGTCGACGTGTTCACCGTACTTCATTCGCCTCATCACAATAATAAAAGTTTGCTGGACATTCGATTTTCGGCACACGGCAGTCCATATTACGCTCCCGAGAAGTTGAACACAATTATAGCGCAACATTCTAAAGAAATTGAACGAGAGATGAAAGCGGATATCTTATTAATGAACATTGATGAATGCCTATTCGAGAAGCTTCATTGCAACGATTCCTGCCGCAATTACTTGAATACCAGTACCGTTCCATATGTCGTCTATACTAATACCAGCTCGTTTGTCGGTGTTAGGGCGATCGCAGAGCCACTGTGTACTTGTCACGTCGCGGAACCTGTCGTCTGTTTGAATGGTGGTACGCCTCTGGCAGAACGATGTGAATGTCCACCTGGTCTGGAAGGGCCGAGATGCGAACTGTTAGGTATTGGCTTTCATGGAGACGGCTGGGCTATAATGCCTCCACCTGATCAAGCTTGTGATGACTCACATTTAGGTACGTAATTGTAAGTGACGGAATCAGAAAAATGCCAATTAGCATTTGAACTCTCACGCCTATCACTTATAGTAGCAGGCTCCGACTGTTTCATTGTTCCCGTAATTATTCTGCAATTTCCTATCGATATTTAATCGACCTTAAGGTTCTGTATTCTTACAAATCGATCATGCTGACACATTTATCCTCGAATGTCATAAATAGCTCTTTGCAACAATAACATGATTTGATTTAAATAGTCAAATCAATTCGGTAACCATTAACATAATATCCAGCAATTTTTGAATTTTCTTGGATTCTGGAATTATACTGGAATTTTATGTGTTTTAGAAAATTTCTGGAAAATCTCTGAAATTTCAGGGCTGGCCTGTAATTTATCATTCTTTCATTCTAAAAAAAATCAGCGCGAAAAAAGAAAGAAATAAAAAAAATTTTGTGTTTGGGTATAAGTTTTCCCTTGCAAAGGTGCAATAAATTACCAATTGAAAATTTGGGTTTGATATCTAAAATAGAACAGAAAAATTGTTTGTGTTGACGGAATATTTGATATTATTTTTAAAGGAACAAATAATATTGTTTCAAATTTGTTAATGTTTTAATTCATTCGTATAAAATCCTCACTTGAATACAAAGTATATAATATTGCGCAAATCGATGAAACTAATTACAACTCCTGCGTAGTTACTTCAGTCATTGAATATCATAACGACGATAAACAAAAAATAACACATTGAGTTTTCTTACATGCTATTTGTAAATAAAGAGAATTTTAGAGAGACGAAATGATAAAATCGCTTTGAAACATTTGTAAAAATGGGCCGTAATCGTCCTTATTTTTCCTATCAGTCAATAAATACTAAAAAAAAAGCTCGAGAAGTGAAAATAAGCTACATGTGAGTAAAACCTAGTAAACGCACTTTATATGCTTCATATGGCTATTTGCTGACTGTCAAAGGGGGTAGAAAGATAATCTCGGCCTATTTTTATAAGTGTTTTAAAACGATCTTAAGAATTTGTTTTATCCAAATTCTCTTTATTTATAAATACAAGAAAAATCAACGTGTCGCTTATGACACATTTCTTGCTTATGATGTCATGATTCAATAACTGTGATGAAGTAAGTATTTGGAAGGCCTTAAATAATGAAAATTAATCGAATAAAAAAACCAGGTAAAAAAAGGAATATCCTGGAATTATTCTTGAATTGATCTAGTCAGATTTCACTGGACTATGGTTATCATCGCACAATAAGCTATTTTCTAAAAATGTCGAAGACACACTGTGCTTTACGCTCTTGTATTCCTACACTGCATTTTACATTATTTCAATTTTTTATATCTACATTTTTATTGACTTATATATGGTTTATTATAGGATTAGAGATAACGCCACACGTGGATAATGGTCTTGTATTTTATTTTGGTCCCATGACTTACAATCCGAAACTTGGAATTCAGGATTTTATGTCTCTCGAACTTCAACAAGGCTTCGCTGTATTATATGTTGATTATGGAACGGGAACTGTAAGGCTAGATCAAAAACAAATTAAATTAACAGACGGCAAGAGCCACAGAATAGACGTTTACTGGAAGAAAACTGTAAGAATTTTCATCATACATACATCGTTTTATTTAAGCTAAATATGCAAATTATATTAATGTTTTTTTTTCTAGTCTATAGAGATGGTAGTCGATAAGTGCGGAATATCCGCTTGCATGAGTCTCACTGCGCCACAAGGCACCAATGAATTTTTGAATGTTAACAGTCCCATGCAAGTAGGTGGTGCAGTGACTAATTTAGCGCATTTAGCTTCAAATTTACGATGGGATTATAAACCGACTAACAAAGGATTTATTGGTTGTATACGTAATATGACATTTAATGGAAATGTAAGTAATGAAAAAATATAATAAGCATATATCCATAGTTATAGCAAAGTACAAATAGAGAATTAAATTATATCTTTTTTATTAGACGTACAACTTAGGTATGCCATCGCTATCCAGAAATGCAGATCCTAGTTGTGATCATGGCATGACAAAGGCAATCTCGTTCGGAATTGACACGAATTTTATAGTAGCTATTTTAGTTTGCGTATTAATATTGTTAATACTGCTTGTAGCGGTAGTTGTGCATAGAAGGAAGACGGATGATCTTTATAAAGATATGGATGATATCAGAGAAAATATTATTAATTATGAGGACGAAGGAGGCGGCGAGGTTGACACAGGTTATGACTTAAATGTCTTGAGAGCCATTTATGATGCACCACCTATTGATTCAAAGATAGCTCCTGTTGGTCTACAGAGTAGGGGTATGATAATTGTAGAAAATTATAGATAGTATTAAAATTCTATCTGCGTTATGAATTAATGTACGGAAATTAAAAAGATAATTTTGTATATAGGAACCGACGAAGTTCCAGACATTTGCGGTTTCCTAGATGGTAAGAAAGAAAGTTGCGATAAAGATCCCGATACAAATCCATTCGATGATGTAAGGCATTATGCTTACGAGGGAGAAGGCAATTCAGAAGGCGATCTATCATCATTGGCCTCCTGTTAGTACTTCTAAATCTAAAAAAATATCTTGGAATCACTTTATACAGCATTTTCTTAGTTAACTTCATGTTTTTTTTTGGTAGGCACTGATGATGGAGATCTCAAGTTTAATTATCTATCTAATTTTGGGCCAAGATTTAGAAAATTGGCAGATATGTATGGAGAAGATCCAAGTGACGAGGAAAGTGACGGAGTTGGTGAACGGGAAAGCGAAAGTTGGTGTTGAGTTTTCCTAAATGAGAACATCGTAGATATAAAATTTTAACGCAGGTAACGTAATATTCTTGAATAATTTTTAAATTACAGTTTTACAATATTACTCATAAATGATCGTTTTGTTTGTTAGAAGACGCACACAGTTTGCAGATCCGTTTCCAATTGCGTGAACGATACGTTAGAAACATAAGCTTGTGCAAGTTTATGCATTTCTATAGCCTCAGATTCCAATTAATTGGAAAAAACGAGGTTTTATTGTACTTAAATCATATGAAAATGTGATCTCATTCACCGATTACTCTAGTTTGACGGTTGAAGAGACAAAGCGTATGATCCATCCTATCAACGATATGTGTAATTAACGCGCGTAGTTTATTAGTGGATGGAATGAACTTTATAATTATTATAAGTGAACTATATGGACGCTATGTAAATTTCATTTACTCGCGAAAGTGATGCGTATCTTATACTGATCTTTGAAATGAATTTTTATGTCGTGTCGTAAAAACCTATAGCGCGCATTTATGTTATACTTTTACACTAGAAGTGATATATATGTATAAGTGGAATGAGAGAAAATAGTGTGCGTTCACTTCATGTTGCACAGATGAACATTAAAAGTTATGGATTATCGTGTTCTCGTATGTATTTCGACGAGTTGGACAATCGACATTTCCATACACAATTCTCTCTTCTTTTTCTTTTTAACTTAATTACTTAAACATATTTATGATATATTACGTTTTGACAAACTATAATAAGCAATGTTAGTTGGAAATATCAGGACAACGGCATAAACGTGTATTATGTAAATGGCTTAATACTTCGTCGAATATTCTATTCAGAGATTTTGTATTATTAGAGAATAATGTACAAAACGTCTTAGAAAAACTATTGAAATTTTTGTTAAAAGTTTCAAAATAAATATCAAAAAAAAATCCAGTGAAAGAATTATAATAATATTCATATTAAACCTCTTCCTACAATTTCTTTTATTTTAAGCCTTTTGTTTTTAATTAGAACTTTTTTTAGACAGAATGTACAACATCATGTACAAAAATCATTTCATTGATTGAAGTTATGTGTTTGAGATACAGAGTGTCCTATTGGAAATTGTTAAAACTAATCGACTGCCATTTTTAAATGCTAAAAGGAATAGGGAAAATAAAATGTCTTTTAATAGAAGTCATTTGGAAATTTTACATAAAGATATATATTTATGTATATAAAGATGGTTGGAAATATCTTTTTATCATTTAATAAATGTTTATCATTTAAAAAATATCAAATATTGTCACTCCTAATAGTTTTTGAAATACCAAATGCTTAATGATATATATTTTGGAAATTTAAAAAGACTTTATTTATTCCGAAAATATATGTTATTAACGTTGACATGTCTGGCATTTATGTAAATATTTATTAAATGAAAAAAATATTTCTGATCGTCTTTACTTTGTATATAAAAAAACTACCAAATGTCATCTATTAAAATAGTGATGGAATTTATTTGCAACTTTCAGCCGAGTTTTAGTTTGACTCCCGTCCCTTACCTCATCAACCTGCGCAATCTAAATGTCGGTCGACATTTGCGGGTTGGTGAGGTAAGGGACAGGATTCAAATTGAAACTCGGGCGAAAGTTGCAAGTAAATTCCAGCACTGTATTAAAAGGTATGTTTAATTTTTTAATTCCTTAATGTGTATTTAAAAATGACAGCTGATTAATTTCAGCAATTTTTCATGAAATACAATTTCTTTCTTCTTTCTTTAAATTAATAAAAATTGTTATACATAAATTAGTAAAGTATTAAGCCAATTTTTTTTAAATTCATCGAGTTAAAACAAGGAAAAAAGCTATTGTCTATTTTGTTAACATTTTTTTATAATTGCGTAATAGCGACGAAATGCTATGTGACTGACTTTAGAACTCTAGGAAAACTTAAGTAACTTCGCAAAAATACGCTGACTGCCAGATTCAAGAAAACACTTGTCTATATATGCATTATTAGCTTTAAATATTACATTACAATCTAGTAGTAGAGAACTTTAATTGGATAATATCATTATAAAAAGAACACATCACGGTTTTGTAATTAATAATCCACAACGAGAATATAATTTTTGTCAATTGATAATTTGCAATCTTGAGTTTGGCAATCGTCAAGTTACAAGGTTTCTAGATTATTTTTTATACATATATTATATAAAAGAAGGTATATGTATATAAAGATATTTATATATACATATACACACACACACACACACACACACACACACACACACACACACACACACACACACACACACACACACACACACACACATATATGTATGTATATATAAGATAGATAAAGATATAGATAAAGAAAATTCAATATGTCAAGCTATCATTGAGATAATTGTAAAAAAAATATGAATAATCCTTTATCAGAATAAAAAAAGATAGCGCCAC
>Ga0157363_1002236_pt1 | contig 16928 bp, 6 predicted proteins | sample AttsexASBM1_FD_111477 | JGI IMG/M metagenome (GOLD analysis project Ga0157363, IMG submission 111477) | Fungus gardens microbial communities from leaf cutter ant in Ribeirão Preto, State of São Paulo, Brazil - Atta sexdens ASBM1 | ecosystem: Host-associated > Fungi > Mycelium > Unclassified ... | reverse complement strand
TATAGTATTTACCAAAATTTAATAATAAAACGAACAAAATATTATTGACTATCTAAAAATAAGTTATCTCTCTTATTCTAAAAACACGATTGTATTTAACTTAAAATAAACAATACAAAATCCTTTTTGTAATTTTTTTTTTGGACAACTCGCAATATAAAAACAATAGAAAAAAAACTCACGTATTTTCCTTTTGGTCGCCGTTGGCAGAATGTGACGGGGACGGCTGGGTCTGCTGTTTGGAGTAGGGATGGTGATGCACGTTGTTGTTATTATTGTTGTTATTATGCATGTGCACCTTGTTGGCGTTGCTGTCGGTAGGAGAGCCCGGCGAGATTTTACCCGCCAGAGCGTTTAGCGACTGTAGCATTTTCATGGGAGTCCGTTTGGCGACCGGATGTCGGTGCCTCCTTCGCTCGGTTTCGTTTATCCTTGAGGAAGACAGGATTATTGTACGCTTGCGGTTTGAAGGCGTCAACCCTCAAACTCTACAGTACGTGCACGAACAAGCTACTTCTAGGGTCTCGGGCGAACTACGAACAACACAGGACACTCTCGATTCACGAATCACGTTCGCGCTCAGAAACGAATTGAAATCTTAGCACGAAGAGCACACACTCATCACGTGGATTAAGCACACCAACAACACGAAAGCACGCGGAAAGACTAGTCCCGTTGAAGTCTTGTTCAATTCGTTCCAGCAGTGATTGATAGCGATCGATATCCGACCTTTCGTTTCGTATACTTTAGAATCCAGACGGATATTGGAGCGTCTTTTGAGATCCGTTGCAATACGATCCAGCTGTGGGTGCGAATACGAAACCCTGTGAACAAGTATCGATGACTGATAAGAATCATATCTACATATCACATAATTATATGTGATTATATTATCGAAGTATGCGTCATTAAATTTAATCAACGATTTTATACCGCAAGTTTGCTTTCAATTTAAGATTCTTCCCGACTGACACAATATAATGTACAATGTTACTAATACGAACTAATTGTTACGATAATAATTAAAAATATAATTAAATCATATCATGCATTTATTTTTGTTTCTATTTAATGTATTTTAATTCTCCGCATTATTTTTAAAGCCTCGTATTTAGAGATCGAATTAAAATTAATTTTTAATGGAATATATAATATTATTTTTGATACAAATCATCAAAAAATTCATGATCCATCTTTATTCCCATAATATCTTTTTAATTTAATCTAACCATATTTAATCAATTATGTAGGTATAAAAAATTTTATAATTATATACAAATATTTTAAAATAAAAATATACTATATTTAAAATAAAAGATATACTAAAAAAAAAAGAAACAGAAACTACTTTCCTTTATTCATTAACCAAAATTCAATTGAAATTTTATTTTATTAAACTACTGAATATGACATATATAAATATTAGAAATAATATAATTCATACAACACTTATTAGAATAATGCAACACGTCTGTTAATGAATATAATATTCATAACAAACATGTAAAAACTTCTAATAATGAATATAATATGTTCAGCTACTTTTCTTAATAAGATCTTAGCATATTATCAATAACAAACTTCGGCACTGTGATTCATTCATGCAGTAAAACATGGTAAAGACGAGGGAAACGCGGAGACAAACGTCGAACTGGAGAACACCGGGACGACACCGTAGAGAAAAACTGGCTAAGCGGGCGCGTGCGTTGTAAACTGCTTTACAACGAGTCAATTAAAAGTTTAAGTTTAATTAGAAACTCGAGTCATGTGCAATGCGCAAGCGAGGATGGAAGAGGAGGCTGATTTCGTTACCCGTTCACCGCCCAGTTTTCGTCTTTCTCCTCTTTCTATCTCTCACTTTCTCGCCTTCGTGGTCGTCTCGCCTTTCCCATCTGCGTAACTCCCGAGTCCCAAATTACTGGTCCACGAACTCCCTTTTGTTTCGCGCATGTCTCACAGCAGGTCAAGTCCTTAGAAGCCCGGCGCGCGGAAGAACGAAGAACGTGGAAGATACGCGCAATAGGAAGAAACTGATGGAGCTTCAGCGGAACGATACGACGGCAAAATCCGTCGCCTGAGAATTCGAATTAGTTTCCGACTTGGCACGAAGGAGCATTTGCCTTCCCGTTGCAATATAGAACGAAACTCTATGGACGGAAACGTGTTCAACTTTGGCAAAATTAAAGCGGGAAAACTATAAAGCGGAAAGATGAATAAGATTTAAAATATTTAAATGTGTCAAATATCAGGAGTGTGTTTTTTAGATTTTGCACAAACTATATATCGTATAGTTACTTTGACTACTCCATTTATAAATGATACTCATAACTGTAATTCTTACTTTACAAGTATGGGTCACTAGTGACCGAGCGATTCCTGTTCGTGCAAGTTTCTTTGAGTCTTTCGATAATTATAAATTATACTACGTTTAATTATTTCCCAAAATGAAGTTCCAATATTTATTCTAAAAACTTCAAAAGCATGTTTGTGAATTTTTTAAGCATTTTGAAATTTTTTTAAGCATTCTGAATAGGTGAAAAAATGGACGGATTTAGTGATCCCCGTTTGTATGGATGAAGTACCAAATTGTATCTCGTACGATAAAGATTAATATAATTAAGAAGAAAGATCTCAAATTTAATTTAAAAAAGAAAATAAAAACATTATACTTTATTTATTACTTGTATACTTATTGACTGTATCTTGATTTATTATTAAAAAAGACTGTTTGCGGCTTTGTAGGATTTTATCAAAAATAAATAACCCAATTTTTTATTTAATTGAAGCACTATATTTGCTATTTTGTAGCTAAAATTTAATTAAAATTTAATTAAAATTGATCTTTTAATTTCTAGCAAGCAAAATCATGCAGAAATACGAAAGGAGAGTCGTTACACATAATATTTCACAACTTTTCTCAATTTATTAATCGTTTTAAATTCAACATTGCAAACGATTTGATGAGAGCGTTTGTATGGTATTAATCATTAATTGTGAGATAAAAAAATTTACCGTCGGTTGTTTAAGCAAACTGAAAAAAGATTCAGAGTTAAAGTAATTCAAAGTAAAGGTTCGCGTCCGTTTTACTAGGTCTGTTCTTATAAAACCAAGAGAGAATTGAATAGGTACTTGCGAACCTGCCACTACGCAACGCGGAAAGAAGAAAAGTCGAGTCGACGCGACGGGTGTAAGAACTCACGGTGAAGAGATTTTAGCTTCTTGCGGATTACATTTGAAGGTCCGTCGAGGGCAAAAAGATAAGGGCGTAGAAATACGTTAGTTTGAAGAGAGCACGAAGTGGAGTAGTAAATTCGTGGTGACGAGGGATATAATTACCGGAACTACAGCGGTTGTCGAATGTCAAAGAGATCACACATAATTTAACACATGAGACGGAAGCTGTACAAAGAGCATGATGCGGTGGGCGGAGAAGATAGGGAGAATAAAGGCGAAACGGGGCACCGTTCGCAGCTTGCGCCATAAGCGACAGTGAAAAAGTGAAGAGAAAAGAAAAAAAATGAGGATGGAAGGAAAGCGAAGGACAGAGAAACCGTATCTTGATATGCTACACCTAAGCCTTTTATCCTGTACACATTTTTGCCTCTCAACTTTCTCCTCACTTCTTTTCGCTCATACTCTTCCGCGCCTTCATTGTACGTCGACATTCTTTGTCGCTGCCCACTTAACGTGCTAAAGCGTCAAATTAAAAACTCGAAGTACCCTGGAAAACAACGATTAATCGCTCTTGCGGCAATGATTACCCGTTATCGTTCTTGCTCGTCGTTGCGACTTTATAGCGCGTTTCCCTCCTTTTTCTTCTACTGTAATCGACTTCCTGTACCTTTTGGACTCACGTGATACCACTGGACACTTGGCCCGGAAACAACACTTTCAAGATACCTCCTTGGAGCTGCAGAATGATGCACGAATCACGAAATTACTGCGACTTGAGTGGCGTGACGATCTCGTCGACGGCACCTGAGTACTACGACTGACGACTCGACGAGCGCAGTTGCCGACCATCGTATCTCCGGATAAGCCTTATCGGTAACCAAAGACCCCACCCTTTGTCTGTGGAACGCATCCCTCGCGTGCCTCTTTTTTACAGCACTCGTGTATTTTTCTGCCACGTCGATAACGAATCTCACATTTGCAATCTTTTTGCTTATGTTGTTCGCGAGTTGCGTTTTTTTTTCTTTTTTATTAAGATGCACCCGAATCTCTCCACCTATGTCAGATACTATTAGACTTTGGACACGTGGTTCGAATACCAGCTTATCCCTGATCGTCGACGTGGTTTTTGTGGCATGTAATCGTTCATGCGCGATCCAAACGCGTCATGACGACGCTTGGTTTGTTTTGGATAGATGGATCGCGTTAAGGAACACGTTTCTCACGGAGTCCCACAATGATGATCATTTCTCTTCCGCGATATCACTTATGATCCATGGAGAAATGTGGAGTTGCGTCGATTTTACGACGTCGCCATGTCAATCGTCATCTGCAAAGAATGTTCATCAGTTAAGAATACTATTTTCTTATTTTAATCAAACGTCGTTGAAGTCGTCTGTTTGAAAATCGCAAAGTATATATAACTTTCGTTTATCTCAATTAAATCATTAAAAATAAGAAATACATTTTCATTAATAGTGTATGAAAATTGTGTATGTTGAGATTTTATTTCCTAAATATCTACAAAAAATTAAAAATTAAAAAGAATTTTTCAAAAAAAGATAAAGAGTTAACAGAGAGAATTCCGCCGATTTGAGAATAAATCAAATCGGAAAAAACGAGAATTCAACCTAATTAATATTTCTATGTACATACGTAAATTGTAAATTGCCAAAGCAAGACCAGATAGTGGTCCTAAAATGTCTAACAGTATGTTAAGAGCAAAAGAATGTTCGTCAATATTTTCTCACTACCAGGCCAAAGCGATGAAGCAGACACCGACCGGCGTTCTTAGAGATTAGATAAGACGTGGAACGCTTCACTGCAGTGACTTGCACAACGACACGGCGACGTGATTGCCTTGTGAAGACGCTGCCATCGAGTAAAGCAGCGCAGTGCATTCGTGGGTGCAACGGCACAAGAAATATTTGACATTTATTGTATAAGTAAGTGTCCGACAATATGCGCGTCAAACTGCTAAAAGCAGCGAAAATATTCAATGGACGTACAGTCTTACATAGCCGTTGTCATAAATTATAATATTAGTGCTTTGACGATCGACTAAGCGACACTCGTTACGTGTCTTTCAAATTAAACTTCCGTAATCCAAGCAGCGTAAGATTTTGAAACATTGTCCGAGGTTATCGCGCAATATTATATACGTGTGTCATATGGTATAACATTTGACTGATAAGTATAACAATCAATGATGTTGCGGCTCCAATGGATTGTATTGCGTAATACACAAGCATCGATAATAAAATTGAAATTTTTTTACATCCTAAATTATGGATACATAATATAAAAAATGTGATAATCTTTTTAATATTGATTTTTTGAAAAAATTAAAAATAAAATTAACTGTACCTAAAATATCTACATAATATTAATAATTAGTTGTAAAAATTTAAACAAAATTCGAACATAATTGTATAATGGAAAATTAGAATTTTCCAATTCAATCTATTATAATTCTAGTTGAGACATATAATAAAAATTCTTTGATTGTTATGATTAGAATCTTTTGATTCATTTATCTTTAAGAAAAATTTTTCTTAGTGGTAACTTCAAAAGTAATATAAAAAAATTTAATTTTTAGCTTATTGCCATAAAACGAGTTAAAAAAACATTACTCAATCAAATATAAAAAAAAAAACTAACTTAATTTCATAAAAAATCGTCAAAATCTTCATAATTTAAAAAGCGTGATTTTTTTTTAATCATCAAAATTTATATTACAAAAAGGGATTTTTTAAGAACTATGAAATGAAAAAGACAAAAATGATATTTAATCATGTTAAAAATACACTTCGATATGATTTGAGTAACCGATAATTCTCTGTTAAATTAAAAATAATTTTTCCTTTTTCTACAAAACTTCATTTTTTGAATTGTGTCACGTTTAAAGCAAAGAAGCGATATGTGTGCATGCGCGCGCGCGCGCGTGTGTGTGTGTGTGTGTGTGTGTGTGTGTGTGTGTCTGTAAGTATATAAAATTATTACTGATTCTCCTTTTGATCTTCTTTATTTAATAATAAATAGCTTTCGAGAAAGACATAAACAAGATTATTTCAGATCGGAATTTGCAAGGCGAACATTTCTGCATATTTTATAACTTTATTACGTCATTTGACAGGTATAAATAATAACAGATCGATGAATAATATCAACAATCAAAGGTCCACAAAATAATGAAATGCGTTATAACAGAGCATTATTCAATATAGCAATTAAAAATTCGTTGCGATTGATATTGTGCTCGTTCGCATATATGATGTATTTTATTTCGAAATTATATTATAAAGAGAAATTGATAATTGTTATAAAGGAATTGTCGAGCCGATAAATACAGTAAATACGAGTAAATTTATATATTTAATTATGCAATATTTCCATCGAGACAAGCCCTCTGAAAGTTTTTGCAGGAATAGCCGTTATATTCTAGCGCCGCAAGCTTCTGAAATGAGTTTCGGAAGCAAAATTTGTTCGTCGAAAAGTAAAATAAAGCATTGTATTTCAACAACGAGAAATTTTACGTCATACTTGAGTTGATGGAACGATTCACTATTCCTTTGTGTGAAAATTTTTCTAACTAACTGTTTAGAGAAGAATGATGGTAATAGTCTATTACAACGACAAAATTAATCAAATCAATAAAATTTGTAGAAGAAATATAATAGAAAAACATTTAAATTGGATGTGAAAGTATGTATAATTTAAAAATAAATGCCAATAGAGAATGTAATTGTAATGTATCATAATAATATGATACGACTAGATGTACAGTTGAAATTATTACGAGTTTATCGATCGAGAATTATTCCATGTAATAGTGTAGAGACATATTTGAAACACGTTAGGCGTAAATAACTGGCAGATATAAGCAGATCTGTAAGCGAAGTGTGCGTCTAGTTCTCGTCCGAAATAACAATGCAGGCGGTAGGATAGTATCGTTATTGCATAGCTAAGCAACCATCACTTGTTTGCCAGAGCGAAACAGTCCCGTTTGCGAACCGACAAAGAGGTATTGTTCTTTCGAGGGATCTCTCCAGCACGCTTGGTTCCTCTACTATTTACACGGCCTAACTCAACATCATATCCCAAAGTTCGCGCGGCTCTCCACGAATAACGTATTTCAGGACAGTCACGCTTCGTAAGAGCATCATATTTCTGATATGATTTATCTAATTTATCTATTTAGCTCAAACTTTATAGGTACAACAAACAACAGTCAACAGAACTTACATTTATATATGAAAGAACGACTTTGAAGAATCTAAAAATTTAGCTACATATTGTATAGATCTAAAAATAAATCAAATCATCAAAATAATTGGATAGAAAATTCAAACATGATGAGCAATGTTGCAAGAAGTTTTATTTTTTATCGGTTTGAGTGTTCTACATAATTATTATTTTGATGGTCCAACATTATTTTCAAATATACATGTAACTAAATTTTTAAACGATTTCAGCGAAATTATTCTTTGCGTGTAGTCACTAAATATGTAATAGAAAATATAAAAAATATTAAAAAATACAAAACGAAAAGAAAATTTTCATCTTTTAATTTTAAAACTGTTCAAACCAATTAAAAAGTTGTACTATCTTTCCTTAATTTTTCAATTGTTATACATACAGAATACATATATTATTATTTAATCAAATATTCTTTTATAAATATATATTTGCAAAAGAATGTTTGATTAAAATCCATGATCCACTTATTAACGTTAAAATATAACAGTCGGCATTAGCAAAATATGTCGATGCAATTTGACACACAATTTTTATATATCAGTTACACATATAAAATGATTGAAAAACATATTATAAAGATATTTTCTTCATTATTTGAACACAAATCATCGTTAACTCTTTCAGCGATTTCAACAGAATCAAGTGCAGAAACAATGAAAGTACTAGAACTCGTGAGTTCTGGCGCCATTCACGAAAACTTTCCGCAGAGTGCCCTAAAGTCCAGCGAGTCCGGATAAGTCATCGTCCTAGTTGAATCTCGACAACAAATCTCTCGAGGGTAACAGCGTTTTATCCAACGCGAAAACGGTACTGACCCACAAGCTTCTCGAAAGTAGAGGAATTTTCTGAAAGTCGTTTGCGAAAAGTACGATGGTTCAATAAGCATTTGACGACTCGACCTTACAGGATCAGTGATTTCACCGATTGTAGCGGAATTCTTACGAGAGAGAGACGCAATTTTTATTCTATATAGTATACTATTCTATATAGTATACTAAAAATGATATAATCTGACATAAAATCTAATATACAGAAAAATTTGTTCGTATTTCTCGATCCATAATTTTCAATACCACTAATACATATTACTAAAGTCTTGCGTTATCTATTTTGTAATTATTTATAAAATACAGATATTATTTAAAAAAGTAAAATATTAATAAATATATTGCGTAATATTACTGTGAGGTTCGATCTAAATAAGATATGATCAGACAATTATTAGAATGAAATTATATTACGATATATAAATTAATATTAGATAAATAATTAAATTAAAATCGATAAAAGATAATAAACAGCAAGTAGCGAAATGGTGTTATTCGAGAGAGCGAGCAAAGCATCAGAGCGTTGAATGGAACGAAGGCGTTCAGACACAAATTTTGGAGTCAGAGTTTAATTAAGTGTAATAAATACTTCTTTCGTCTCTCTCTCTCTCTCTCTCTCTCTCTCTCTCTCTCTCTCTCTCTCTTCAATTACCAACTTGTTCCTTCGGCGTACTGGCTTCAACTCTACATTACTATATTACCCACATAGTAAAAGTTAATCTTAGGTATCTAAAGGGATTTCTGAGTTTATCTTCTTAGAATCGTGGGATATTACTGGGATATACTGAAGATGTACATTCGCTTATCTTATCTATATGATATCCATAGAAGTCTCATGAGTAGATATCATTAGGATATATTTACATAACAAAATTTAATCTTACAACTATATTTAATGGATATCTCTAAAGGTTTTTCGTAAGCTATTTGAAATATTGTTAATAATATATAAAAAATATATAAAATATAACTATAAATAGTGGAACACACTAACATTATTACAGATTCTAAAAAAAAATTAAAAGAAAGATAATTACGTTTTGATTATTTCTTTCTGACGCTTTAAAAAAAATTTAATTTAATTACAACTTATTTGATTAAGCATAGTTTCTATCCAATTTCGACAAAAAACAATATTTTGTACGATGATAAGTCAAGTATAAAGTGTTATATTACACATCTCTAATTGCTTCATACTAAATCAAATAGAAGCAGTACCTAATTAAAGCGAATAAATTAATATTTTTTAAATATTACTAAAATAGAATGACGTACAATATGTTATTCATATATATTATTTGAAATAATAAATTTTGTAATAAGAATATGGTATATTAGTTTCGTTTTACGAATATCATGTCAAGAGGCAAGGTAGTGTCTTGACACTAAGAGCATATAAAGATTAGCTCGTATATATAAATATCTAAAAACTTTTCTAGATGCAATTATCTAGAAAAAATAATAGTAAAGGTTCTAAAATTGTAAAAATTGCGAAAGTAGATATCCTATCCTAGAGATCCTTTATAATCTTTTTTCATTATATCATTTTTAATTCGAAATAGAATAGAATAAGGACATTACATTAAATGTATCACAACTATAAATATTCTCAGATAATTTTATGGATAATTTTTTAATCTGTATCAATAAAATCATTTCGATCAAACCTAAAAAGAATCTATATTATATAAGTAGTCTTAAAGTTAAATTTTAATAAATGCATATTTAAGAGTTGAAATTTAGAATGTACAGAATAATTGCATATTTAAGAGTTGAAATTTAAAATGTACAGAATAATGTAATAAAATCTATCTTAACTTTGTTAACAATAAAAGAAATATTCATCTAAAATTATCTTTAAAAGTCGTATAGTGTAATAAAATTTTCTTATAGAATCTGCATTATAATAATTAATATAGTCACATAGTCAGTAGATCTATGAGAAGTACAGCATTTGTTAGAATAGATGATAAAATTATAATTATATGACATTACATTTATGTAGAATATTACGTACGTTATATTATTTCGTTTTTGTACATCGTAATAACGCGTTCATTTTTCCTTGCTTGGGCAAAATTGCGCTCATCCCGCCCCATTTACTAAATGCGTCTCTGACCCGATTACAAATATTCCCGTGATCGAATCTTTTCCACCAACGTACCGTTTAATACATTAAATACAAATACTCGTTATGCAACTCACATTTACGTCTGAACGCCATGCAGGAATATCGTATATTTGCGATTGTAAAAGTTATAACTGTGAATGTCCGCGAGAATTCCAATGCGCATCGGAAAAGATACTTCACCCGATAGAAATACGGTGGATGGTACGAAGAGGGATGCAGAGTGTGAAGATGAAAAGTTACAAGAATGTTATTACCGCCATGAATTGCCAAAGGCAGGTTGCGTTTTCCAACCCGTCGGAAATGTTCCCCTGCGGTTCGCAGCTCGCGGCATGCTTTTTGCTCTTCAAACTTGTTCCATTTTCTATCGAAATGCGATGCAAAATCTCATCGAGAGACATGGACGTAATACCATATATATATAAATAAATATATACGTGCATAGATAGAGAAGTATTTGTACTTTCGAAAAGATTGACAGAGTATATCAAACCAATGTGTGTGTAATGGAAAACGGTTTTATAATATAACAATATAACGATCAATAATTTAAGAAACTGTTTTAACATATTTTTATCATTTGTTCCTACTCGAAGATATATTATATTAGGTCGAGAATTTCAAAAAATTTTTTTGCAAAAGTTTTTCATTTATTGTGAAATTTTCGTTATAATTATATCATTCGCTAGAGCAAAGTTTCAACTTTAAGAATCTGTTTTCTTTAAGATCTGTTTTTTAAATAATTATTTGCGGTATGATGATTTTTATTGGAGCAATTAAAGTCAGAATGCCCGCAAATAACCCAGGAACAAAAAATCATAGAAATATTAAGAAAAAATGATTTTGTAGGGAAAGCTTCAAGCTTTCACGATAGGTAGTCAAAAATTTTCGTAAATTATTTTTGGGCACGTGAGAGATCCCCAAAGTGAAAAGAAAATTTTTCATCTTTTTCAGCTCGTAATTTTTAAAATATGTAAAAATTATCAAACTCACAGAAACTCAAAAACTGTAGTAACCTTTCGAAAGTGAAGATTTCAAGCTTTAAAACTCTTTTTTTAAATTTAAATTTTATTCAGTTTTAATGAAGATATTATATATACAATTTTGAATTAAAAAATACAAAGAAACTTTTTCCCCGACCCATATTATTTCACAATATATTAGCAACAAGTAAGAAATTCTACTTGTTATAAAAAAAGAAATTTTTACAAATAAGTAGAAAGTTATATAATAGCTTATTGTCAATGCTTAATATTTTCTGCGAGAATTTATATACATTTTTAAATTTTTCGAACTGCAAATTTTTTTAAATTTCTTTTTTATTAATCGGTCTGATATTTAAAATTTGTGTATTATTATGATCAGTTATTTGTATGATGATTATTAAACCACATTACTCTATTAATATACGATTCTCATATTCCTATAAATTGCAATAACTAATTAAACATATATCTCTATGTCACAATTTATACTTGCTAATTCATGTTCGGTAATTACACGGGAGCAATAATTTACGATCAAATTTAATTATTATATAATTGTTGTTTAAGATTATACGTATAGCAATTATAAGCCATAAATTACTTTAACATAGTATCATTTTCAATTAAGTATCACTTTGAAGATATGGATAACGATAAATTCGCGCATAAGCTGAAGATAACTAAAGTTCGTCGATATAATGGCAATTATGAATGCAACCATAACAGGAATACCACAGACTGAGCATTATAGTTCACCGGATATGTCGTTGCGGATGCTATGTAGCAGGTGTGCCGCGCTATTCGCCAACTCGATGACGATGTGTGCTCGTTATTAGCAAAATTGCGTGAGCTAATTGACTAATTAGAGATTAACGATGAATGCTAGTTCTGGATATATTGATGGATTACTGTTTTGGACCAGCAACGAGCGGCCATTATGACGTAGTTTATCAATATGTCTCAACTGATATTAGAATTTTTTAAACATGCGCTGCACAACAATGTAGATAATTATGCAACAATATGATATAATACTATCACATAAATAATTATATCCTCGTTACCCATTATTATATATTCTACTATTATAAGTATAATAGTAATTTATGTATGTGTACTATGATATTCTATCTATGTACTCTATTGGATATTTGAATGAATATTGTATTTCAGAATTTTAACTTTGTTTTCATTAAAAAATAATATAATTAAATTTCTAGATGTTTATCAATAGTGCTACAAATATCACTGCTACATAAAAAATATATATGCAGATATATATCATCTGTTAATAACGTGTATAATAAATAACTTTGATGGGGATCGACTTTTCTCTGATAAACGAGATATATTCATAGGTACAAGCTACCGAATGACAGCAATGCCCATTACCGATGACACAACTAATTAATTAGTGATTAGCGACGAAAGCTCGGTCGCCCTCTATATTGATGGATTGCTGTTTCCGGTCCGCTTCGATCATACATACATTATACCAGTGAGTGTTCCAAATAGTCATATGAGTTGATCGATATCAGTTGAAAGCATTTCGCTTCATATTCAATACTCTATATATTATGTCGAGATTCAAGAAGCAGAAATATATATATATATATATATAAAATATATATATAATATTTTAAACTCAATCAATTAATTGATATAAAAATGATTTTTTAAATTAATCTGTATCGTATAAAGCAAGATCATATGTATTTATTTGGTTATAATCTGATTAATAGATCTTTGATTTATAGACGACCAAAATATTTAAATAAGAAAATAGAAATAATAGTTTTTTTTAATACAATAAATATTTAGATTTTATAATTCATTTTTGATAATTTATGTTACGTCATATATTACTTCAAAGATTTGTCTAAAGTCTGTAATTAAGAATAACTTTAATAATAAAAACTAATATTATTGATAGAATATTCAATAATATCGTAGAAGTTATCGTTCAATCAATTGGTGGCAAAAGTAAAAGAGAGAGAGAGAGAAAGAGAGAGAGAGAGAGAGAGAGAGAGAGAAATAGAGAAAGAATCTAGAATACTTTAAATTAAATTCTATGAAGTGCGAAATATATCGTCGATAATACGCAAAAGTTTCGCGTATCTTCATCGCGAGATACAGTTATTACGGAAATTTCGCGCTATGGCAGCTCATGCCAGGAACAAACCTGCTTGCACAATCTAGACTTAAGTTGATATGAGGTCGTGCTAAAGAGCAACAGTTTCGCAATGGAACTTTTACAAAGTAAGGCGAATCTGGTGAAAGATGTGGTAGTCTGAAATCAGGGAAAAAGCTGCGACGAAAGAACGTTTCTCGTGGGATTGATCTCGAATGGGGATAAACGTTATTGACGTGGACAACGTTACGCACAGCCTTCTATCGAGTATTTTCAATCACGAGATTGCTCAATTGCAGCCTGGTTTTCCCCTTCTCGGCTTCGTTGCTTCTTTCTTCAGGAACATCGTTTTCTCTCTTATTTGCTAAAGCGGAAAGACCGAAGCCAGATTAAAAAGCGCGACTACGACCCTCGAGAATGATTATCTCCAGTACCAACAATACAGACAAGGTAACAGGACAAGAGGGATGGATGGCTTAAATGCATCTTCCAGCTCAATCTGATTGAGTACAGTCGGAGTGAAGTTGACATAAATGTAATGGTCTCTGATTAAAAATTATTGTGCAACTATTTTCTAATTTATTTTTTATAGTCCTAAAGAAGAATGTTTTAAAATAAAATAAAGATTTTACAAAAAAATATGTCAATTATCTCAATGACAAATTTTTGTAGTACTAATTTATAACTTTCAATAAATATAAATAAAAAATTTATTTTTAACATTAAAAAAATGTTTATTTATCTATTAAATAATGTATCATATATTGTTAATATCAATATATGTTATATATTATCACTCAAAAGCAAAATCAATACTTTTGAAACATTTGGCATATATATATATATATATATATATAATTGCGATAATACTCAATTTTAATTTCGGAATTGTCGGAAATATCACTCATTTAATTAGATTGCTCTAAATCGCTTAATAAAAGAAGAATTCTTCAGTTAATTAGCAGCTCGCTGTACCTTCATATCCCTCATCGAAATTTTAATCTCCGGTGGGACAAAAATGAACGTGGATACTCCGCTCAACTAGAACTTCTCCAGAGCCAGAAGAAATGGCATTAATGCGCCGGAACAATTGTAAAAAGTAGATTAAAGCGGACAGTCACGACCGCAAATAATTCCAGCTGCGTCCGTCGCCGGATATCATAATAGTCCTGTTATTTAAATGGACGTCATCAACGGGCACGTGACGTATCATTAAACTAGGACATTAAACTGCAAGCGTTAATCTTTTCCCCCGCGCGTACGCTTAAAACTTTTGTCCCGTGAGGTCTGGTAGCGTCCCTCTTCCTCTGATAAACCACCTCTCTTGCCTCTTTTTATCCTCTTCGATCCTCTCGGACTCACCCTATGATTCCCCTGACTGAGCCAAGTGCTCAGTGACACGACAAAAGTCACTTAGCTCGGTGATGAGGTAGGCTTTGGCGATTTCCACTGCCATTCTGGTATCTGTTGTCGCATGGCAAGGATAAATGAAGATAAAAACTCTATAACTGGGAAAAAACCTTATGGAATATCTGACAACGAAGTTTATCAACTATCCCCGTTTCTAGCATATAAGTAGTTGTGCGAAACCAATACAAAGCAGCAAAAATGAAAGGAACGTTGCAACGTATAAACGTAAGCATTCTATAGAATCAGCTTTATCATGCGCTTTATAAAAACTGTACTACTTATTTTTATGAAATGCTTGCCATACTAAATATAATCCGCCACCGCATAATATTACCTCTTTTAGAGTAATAAGCCGCTTTTACTTTCCTATAGTAGTTATATGTGTACTGTTAGAATATACACGTATATGAGAAAGCCAACGCAATATTAAAAAATTGTGAAAATGTAGATTTGTCGTAATAACATACAATAATGTTGCGTCTCATATGCTGGCTAGACATAAAATTTAATTTTTGAAATATAATGTTACAAATATTGTATAAGTGTTTACGTTATAAGTTAAATATCTTTAAATATATTTTGAATTCTGTAAAAATAATAAATTATATTGGTTTATATTTATAAAAAATATAAACCAGAAATAATAATAACAACTGATTCAAAGCTACTGAGAGTCAACGCGGGAGGAGGTGCGTAATTATTGTAGTGTAAAATATAAATTAATTATTCCACAGATGTCCTGGAATCTTCTTTATTTAAAATTCATGGACTCTAAATGAAGAAGACTCCAGGACATCTATGTAGTAATTATATTTTACATTACAATAATTACTCACCAGCCTTCGCGCCGATTCTCAGTAACTTTAAAATTAGTTGTCATTATTATTTTAAAAAGAGAGAATCCTAACTAAACATATTTATTTACTTTATAAATCAGAAATTCATAATGCATTGAAATTAAAATCATAAATTCAGTATTAGTTTCTTTGTTATAAATAACTGATTTAGAGTGCGTATATAATATTTTGGGCTTACAGCGCTTATAAGCATTATTTATTCTTGTTTAAGAACAACTTACCCTACTAGGTACAAGTAGATGCTTCATACTAATGGGAGCATTAAAATCCGTTTTTTCACCTATTCAGAATGGTTAAAAATATCTTTAAAAATTCACCAATATACTTTCAACTTTCTAGAATAAATATTGGAACTTCATTTTGGAAAATAATAAAATGTATTGTAGTATAATTTATAATTACAGAAAGATGCAAAGAAACTTGCACGAACAAGAATCGCTTGGTAATTAGTGACTCCTCTTAGTAATAAGTAGTTATAAGGTAAGGGTTAATATTTGATAGATAAATTGATATTTGATAGATAAATTGATGCTTACAGCGAATAAACGTGAAAATGGAACACTTTAATAATTAACAATGATTAAGACCTAGAAATTAAAACATGAAAATACTAAAGAAATATATTAAATAATTAAAATCATTATGTTATTGATATTATTAAATCATTAGATTTACAAATAAATAAAAATTTATATTAAGTATTCGATGGTTATACGGAAAATTCATTGGAAGAAATGTACCTCGTAATGAGAATACGATTTGTGTTTGCGCGAAGAGTTTCAAATCAAATAGCAAATCTCCGTGATACAATAATGAGCCAAGAAAACTTCTTGTGTCTCCTACTTTTCTAATTTGCTCTTAAGTTCAAGTCATATTGTTGTCGCAATTTTCTTGTAACGACTTTCATTCGAAACGCGACTTCGCGGCACGTATTTTAAACCAGTTGAGCACTTTTTAACCACCGAGTTTGGACGAGAGCTCTCGTAACTGGCTTTAAAGTGCCAGATTTTTGTGGCGTAATAATAAAAGGAATTTTCATGTCTCGCTGTATTTCGCTTTGTATGCATTCAACGTTCTGAGAGTTAAATGTGAATGGGAATGCTACCAGCACAATGTTTTGTATCAATTTCTCACTTGGTATTTTTTATGTCTGTTTTT
>Ga0157363_1002235_pt1 | contig 16932 bp, 9 predicted proteins | sample AttsexASBM1_FD_111477 | JGI IMG/M metagenome (GOLD analysis project Ga0157363, IMG submission 111477) | Fungus gardens microbial communities from leaf cutter ant in Ribeirão Preto, State of São Paulo, Brazil - Atta sexdens ASBM1 | ecosystem: Host-associated > Fungi > Mycelium > Unclassified ... | reverse complement strand
TGTGTGTGTGTGTGTGTGTGTGTGTGTGTGTGTGTGTGTGTGTGTGTGTGTGTGTGTGTGGGTGTGTGTGTGTGTGTGTGTGCTAATGCTAAAACATTATTAATTGATTAAACATTAAATAAATAAACCAAAATTTTTTAAATCCTATTCATCAAAATATATATTTATTTTCCATTTATTTAGATTATTTAATACATAGGGGAAGCCCGGATAAAATGGAAGCTCTGGATAAAGCGAATATCTTTTATTTTTGTCTTTTTTTTTGTCTTTATTTTTATCTATCTGAGATCGCGCTATAAATTTCTAGCAGTTGAAAAAATGATCGACTAGCGACGCTATAAAAGTATGAAACGACATATGATTGCGTCCGTTTGCGTTTAATAGACATATAGAAAATTGATTTTCTTGCGATTTTTCCTCAGGTATGTAGCTTAATTATTATTTGTAATTGTTCCTTAATTAGTGTAAATGATTTTTTATAAGAATTCTGTGTCTTTAAACATATATTCGAGGTTAAAATTTTTCGCTTGGTGTTTCAACTTATTCTAATCTTTTCAAATTTGCGCCAAGTAGATGCTTTGGGCAAAGCGGGTGGGAGCAAAACGAATGATCTATCCTCTTTACTCGGTATATGATTACGATGAAAATACTGGGAATACGGAGGGACAGACGACTTTTCAAGTGTACGAAAGGTGTACGTGTTTGTTTACATCTCATTTTTGTTTATTTTTTTGCTACAATGCAGTATGGTGATTTATTTATGACTGATCCAGGGCAGTCATTGTATTAAATGGGCCTATGAAAGCTGTACTACATAGAGGATTTGAGGTAACTACTTTTGTGACAATTGCCAAGACTGATTCTAATTTTTTAAATTTCATTTGCATTGCTCGAGTGATCCATTCGCTTTGCCCAGGGAAATCGAACAAAGTGAATGGTTTCTCTTTTTTTATATTTTAATTAAAACGACATATTAATGTTCAAGTTTTTAAATTTTTTTTTATTTTATTTCAAAGTTAAATCCTTTAAGAGATTTATGAGAATAAAAATGATTTCTGATCTCAATTTTAATTGTGTCATTTTTTTCTTCTCAATCTTAACATGTCCGAACTGCGCAGGTTCCTCCTATTAAGTGAAAGTGCGATTGCAAATATAAAAATTCAAATATTATAAATATGAAAATTTCTAATAATCCATGAAATATTGCCCAAGAAATTATTTTAGATGTTTAATGCTAACGATAAATTTATAAATTTACAAAAGGGAAACGAAAAAAATAAATCATATGTTACGATAAATGTTATGATAAATATTATATTATATCTTTTATTAATTATTGGATGGAATGAAAAAATATGAATGTCTTTATATATATATGTCATCGTCGTAATAAAAATATTTTCATTTTGTATTAATTATATCACAATTTATTTTATATCAACTTTCAAACAAACATACAAGAATATCTAAAGCATATTTTAATAATTTTTTATATTATTAATTTTAACATATTTAAAGATTCTTTATAAAAATTCTATAACTTATTTCAAAATATTACATAGATTAGAGAATAATATGTATAATACTATACGATCCAAATTTCAATACGAAGTCTAGCAAAATGTCCTTTCGCAGATATTATGTTTCGTTAATAAATGTACAAATTTTATTACAATAATTGCAGTATTGCATTTGCATAATTGTCGAACTTAGTAAAATACTCTCATATCCAATAACCTTGATTGTCTCTCTGTATTGCCATTATGACCATACAGTACATCACAAAGAGTGTGTACTAAATACAACACATCGATATTCTAAAAAAAATATTCAGAGAGGGAAAGATCGAATAGAGAGATGTGACTTTGTATTAAAATGTATTAAAATACATTAATACATTGTTTGCTAACAGTTAATTTTGTTTCTAATTATTCAATTCCCGTACTAGATTAGATTAGATTTAGATTAAAATACATATTTTATTCAAATCGACAATTAAACAAATAGAGCTTATTTACTTGCAATAAAGATTGATATAAGCTTAGATTAGTTGAGTTTTGACTTTTTATGTGTATAATTATAATTGCAATTATATTATAATTGCAATAAAAATTATAAAAATTATTGTAATAAAAAGTAACATGTAAATTTTTTTATTTATCTTGAAAATATAGAAAAGAGCATATAATTGATATTATATTATATGGTGTAGACTGCATGCATTGTGAATCTATTCTATTCACTGGTAAAGTATGCAGAATTCATGATGCATTACGAAATAAATTATTATTTTAATAAATAACAAGAATTATATGTATAAAATTCACTTACAGAATAAATTAAAAAAAAAACATTATACAACATTGTACAACATTATACAACAATGTTATTGTATATAACATTATATGATATATTAATTTTTGACATTTATTAAAAAATTAATCAAAAATAAATCAAAGAATCCTATCACAAATGTTGCGAATATTATCGTTTAATGCTTTTTCACAAAAATAGAAAAATCAAAAGTGTTTCTGATGATGTAAATGCTTGAAAAAATTATTAAAATTTATAGTTTGAATTTAGTATTATGATATCTTAGTTCAAAAATCACGGAGAGAGGAAGGGAAACTAAAAATACTTTTTTTATAAAATTTAAATCCTTGCTATTAATTCAGATGTAAATTAGAATTTAATCGATTTATTCTCTCTCTTTCTCTCTCTCTCTCTTTCTCCTTCTTTCTCTTCTCTCTTCTTCTTTCTTTTCTCTCTCTCTCTCTCTCTTCTTCTCTCTCTTCTCTGTTGCTGAGGTATAAAAATGTGAATACATTTATTTCAACGGTTCGCGTAAAATTATCTTGATTCTCTAAATGTTTTTTATAGAAGAGAGATTTTTTTTATTTATAAAAATAAATAAAAACTTAAAATGTGTCATTTTTGTACCAGATGATGATTAATGACCTCTTTGAAAATCTTAAGCAAGTATTTGGTAGATGGACTATACTTTTGACGATTGATAGATTAATTGTTATCTAATTTGTTCATGATAATAAAATAGAAATTTCATTTTTTATTAGAGTTATGTTATTTTTGAAAGAATGGCAACGCTTAATATATATATGAGTTATTATAGAAAAACCTGCACATTTATTTTCTTTAAAATACTAGGTGTAACTGCTAAATAATAACCTACTCTTTTTAAAAATATAATATAAATAATTTAACATATTTGCTATAAAAATGTTAAAGTATTTGTAAGAATCACTTAATTTTTTTAATACTTGTAAAGTAATAAAAATTAATTTAGATACGACTTTTGTATGTAGCAAAAAAATAGACTAAAAAATCATTGTGTATAGTGAGGATTAATATCCATTTATGGAAGGAGACGTATGTACATCTAGTTTGCGATTTGTTCCAGACTTTTGTAATAAAGTTTTCCGTTAAAATTGATGCAATATTATACGATTAACACAATAGATGAAACTCTTCTTCTCGTTATTATATATTGCATTCATAAGAAGTTTCTGCGGCGCTAGAAAAGAGCTAAAGAGCGAAAGAAAGAGAGATAAAAACTGAAGTCCCTAGTCGTGTTAAGACTAGAGATGTTCTCGTATAATTCGACAAAGGGAAAACTTACCTCGTTTCTCCATTTCAAAGGAGAGCATCTAATGGAGAGGAGAAGCGATGGGAAATACTCGAGATGGTTCCGCAAAGATGAGACTTCGTACAAACCGGAGGACTGATTCGAAAGTTTCGGGAGCGCGCCGGTTGATGGGGCAAACTTCCTCGACCCTTCCCGTCGCCCTCGTTCCTTCGATAATTAACTTAGAAAAATGTGGTCTGCCATCGTCGAACTCGCATGAAATCCACCCCTAACTTCTGTCTAACTTGACCCTTACCTTTCTTCATCCTCCCCTCCGTCGTCGCTTTCTCCTTCAACCTCTCACCTTACCTTTATGTTCTCATCAAGTGCCGTAACTTCCGTAGCTTTAAACTTAAATTTACTTCGGGGTGACCCGTACGCCTCGTTGACCCTCGCGACTTCTAAGCGAAGTTCTCTCATCAAGCTCCCATTTTAGTCCAGCTTCACGCGCATCACTGCCTCCCATTCTCATTTTATCTACGTTTTATCGCTCGTGACAGCACATGTATTGGTCGTATCTAGAAAATGGTGTTGGCACAAATAACGCTTGATAACATGTCAGCCTCTTTCTAACGTCCGTTACCTCCTTCTAGGAAAAATCTCGCTTGCCTAGAATCCACGAAGAGACGCGATATAAATGCGCTTCTTGCTTCAGATAACTCGCTGACATAAATGCAGGTTTCCATAATGGGCGAAGCCAACACGTTCGACGATGTCATCGCTTATTATGGTGTCACCAACCGATTAATAGCCGGTTTAAAATAATGCAGTTATAATAGAAATAAAAAAGGCAAGATTTCACAATACTATAAGTATTAAAGTATATACTTTATTTATGTTACATAAAAAATGTCAAAGAATAAAAGAAAATAAAAAAACGTTATTATTTTCAAGAAGATAAGATTTAAAATAATAGATATTGAAAATTCCTGAAAATTATTTGATTTTTAATCAAATTTTGATTTTTAATATCATAAATATTAATTTATTAAAGTATGGCAAATATTACTAGACATTATACGTAATGTGCAGAGATAATTGATATTTAAATGAATACTCGATGAATATTCCTAATAATTTATAAAAATTGGTAATTTACAAAAATTTATATTGCAGATTTATATTTCCTTTCTATAATAAATATTAATAAATAGAATTTAATAACAATAATACATTTTCCTCTAATAAACATCACTTTTGATATACTAATCATGCGAAAATTTCATTGTAAGTGATAAGAGCTGAGGATTTCTAAACAGAGATTTCGTTTATTTGACGGAATTAAAATAAGAATATTGTATCAGTGTCAGTATTGTATTTTTATTATAACATTTTCATAACCATCAAATTCTTATTGTACACTCGCGGCACGGTAAACTATAACTTTTTTTTTTCTTTCAATGCAATACAAAGTTATATTTAAATAATTTTAACACGCTCGATATCATGTCAAGCTCTGTCGAATAACTTTTTTGCTCCGTATTGTTCGCACGAAGCGTATTGTTGCCTTTGCAATTTTTCAATTTCACGAATACCGTCCACCCCTTTTACACCCGCGATGAACGACGTGAAATTTTGTAGCTCCTGCTGCCGCTGCTGCTGAAGTAATTGGATATCGTAATCTCGTTATACTTCGCTGGAAGGATCGTATAAAATGTCGAGGTGAGTTTCTAAACCAGATTAACCCACAGATCGTACGGATTAACGTGACAGAGTTCGACTAGTGGCTCGATGACACTGGTCATCACATATGCTATTAATTTTCTTCAATTATTCAAAAATTATTCAAAAATATTTTATCTATATTTTATGTACTCATAAATATTATTTACAAATTATTATGACATTTGTGACATTAAACACGTACATTTATAGTATTAAAATATTACATCGCTCTATTACAGTCTCTAATTACTATTTTCTTCTTTTACTTAAAAACTTAATCTACGAATATTATTTAATACTTCTTTGCATATAAATACATTCCGTGGAAAAAGATAATTTCGAAAGACATTATCTCTCATTACAGAATTGGTTACAATCCATTTACCACTCAGTGGATATTTTTATCTGCATGTATTTTATTAAAAGACTTATTGTCTTGCGAATCGAAGCGAACATTGGCCAATGAAGTGCACGAAAGTACTTGGCAAGAGAAGAAGAGCTGTTCTTTCGGTAGACACATCAATAATTGCCTGCCTGGCGAATCTCTTTCGAGAAGATGTTCTGAACATAATTGGTTGCCTTTGTGCTAGATAGGTACGTTCTCGCTCGAAAAACTCTCAGTTAAAAAGATTAAAATTGATACAGCTAAGTGTTAGCATATTGAAAGTTGAAGGATTTTATAAAAAATTTCTTTGAGCATGCCATTTTCATATTATTGAGTGTTCGTATAATTAATATTAAATATAATATATTAAGTTTCCTACATTTGTTATAAATTATAAAAAAAAATCTGAAATTGCATAATGGAAAACTTCCTAACTCATTATTATTGATTAATGTCATAATTTTCTATGAACTATATATGTAGCTTCATAGAATTTTAAAACGTATAACTATCTAATAAAATTTTGATTTAATGTTGTTAGTTTTTACAGCGCTCGTATGTATCTCTGGTTTTAAACGCCCGAAGGAAACGAGACAATCTAACGGATTTCTCTCAGGTTCCTGAAAGCGGCAACGAAGAGCGCGAATATAAATGGCTTGTGCGCGCGTCTGTCCGCGTGCGGATTGTCTCGAAGAGCGTATAAAAATCTCTAAGGAGACTGTGGCGCGTACACGGCGCACCTTATGGCCCCGTAAGGAGCCGGCGTCGCGACCTACAAGCCACGTGAGAATATCTCTCTCGCCCGACAGTATTCCATTCATGCCACTTTTCCTCAACGTTAGTTCGCCAGTGTCTCTCCCTGCAGCCCATGCCGACGGTGAAACGAAGAGATGTAACATCTCCGCCTCATCCTCGTGCTAACACTCTTAACTGACATTATCCTGGGATTCTTTTGCCACTCAATGCGAAAGATATTCCTGAGGAGACGAAGAACCGCTGCGTGGGCGTAAAGCTGTTGTGTATTTGAGAAACCGCTAACAACGAGATTTGGACAACGGTGGATTAATTGCAGAACTGTCTCGTCATCTGTTATGTAGAGTGCGGACTTAAGGACAGACACGAGAACGAGTCTTTCCAGCGGAATGAGATTGGACTGACAATTATGGAATTGTTGTACTTACTCACTGGTCTTAGGGAATTACTGGATATCTCAGCCTACGACAATCGTCATGATGAAATTGTGTTGACAAGTAAAAAATACGTCGACTATTTGATAGATGAACAACAGGAGATAGAATTTTAGCAAGCGAGAGATTGCGGATCGTTATGAATCTTTGTCGAAAAAAACGATACAACGCTCGGTAAAATACAATCGGATGCTTTATATATTTCTTGATAGATCTTGATAATTTTGACACGCGTAAAGTAGAAACAATATAACTTAATATATATATATATATATTAGAATAAGTTAATTATTTATATCGCGTTTTATGATCTATTTCTTGATATTAATTTTATTAAATTTTTTTTATTTTTTGCTGTTAGAAAATACAATATACGTATAGAGAAGATACTTGGTAATAAAATTTATTACTAGAACCTTTTAATATTTGATTTTATAAAACATAATAATCAAAATATACTGCGTGATATTCTTAGACGCATGTTACTAGAAGATATGTATCTAGATACGTATGTATCTAGTATCAGCATCTTGTGACCTAGGAGATAACGTCGATTCCAAACGGTCTATTAGAAGTCTTTGTGGCAAGAATACTTTCGATAGTTTGCCATTACCTTCCAAGAGGTGACGATCAAATAAAATCTGATACTGCTTTTGAGGTTTCCACGGATACTTTCTGTACAGAAGCGCTATGCATTTCGCGGCTTATCTCTATTTCCAGATCCATTATTAGAATGCTAACGTTATAGATAAGATTTTTGAGGACAATCTTTAAAATGTTGCAACTTTTACGATCGAATTTTTTGCAACTATTGTGCCTATATAATTTATTAACACTCTTAATATTAATCGATAATTTTTATATGTGTAAAGCAAGAAATTGAAGATTGTAACAATCGATATCTGAAATAAAAAAAAAAAACGATCGAAGGTACAAATATTGCACCATCATAATTATACATTCATGCATGATATCAGAAGTATTACATAATTTAATTATTCTTTTTATACCAAAATAATTTCAATTAGTTTGAACAAAAAGTGCAAAACCCAGTATGAAACCCACGCAATATGAAACAAAATAATTGTGATTTTATCTCATGTCAAAGATTAAAGTACAATAGTTATAATTAATAATATGAAGATATAATCAATGCTTTTAATATTTCTATTAAATATTATTTTCTGTTCAATTATGTATCTATTATTCATTTTGACAGACGTAAAATGAATCAAAATCAGTCTGATTATATTAGTCAACCAACATGATGATTCAAATGGGAAATAGGAAATGCGTTAAGTCACAGGCATGTAAAGAAAGAGTTACATAAATCTTTGCTGCCGATATCAAATAGTCGAATAATCGTCGGCGAACACTTCAGGTGGAAATACATCCTCTTCGGAAATCGTTATTTGAGTGTGTCGTTGCTGGTTCCTCGTCGCAACAGGAAGATACTCGAGGATGATAGTACATGTTCGAACAGAATACCGGGCTTCAAGCACGAGGCATCTTTCCCCCTTTCCAGTAAAAATCGAGTCGAACAAAAGATGGAAAGGAGCGCTACCTCCTTTTTTCTCTTTTATTCGGAAAAGTGGAGAAGCAGAGCACACACACACACACACACACACACACACTCTCTCTCTCTCTCTCTCTCTCTCTCTCTCTCTCTCTTTCACGCATATCTATATAAGGCGAGAACAAACGGCAGAAAAATGAAGCCGCCTGCCGCTTTTTCGAATCTCGGCCGTATCTCAGAGGCCGCCGTAGACAACGGAATTTAACTCGGCGAACATTCGCATGACATGGCGCAGTAAATAATGGACGATAGGCCTCCGGAGATGTACATGAGATGCGAATGTGCTGTCGTCGCTGTTTATATCGTCCTCGCATCTACCTGCCACCTTCTCCGCCTCGCGACCGACTTCCCTTTTTTTGTTCTTCTTCCTTCTTTCCTGTACTTCAAATATCCTCTCTTCCGCTTTTCGCATCATCTATCATTCTGTTCTGTTCTACAAGGATATCTTCTTGAAATGCAGGTTACACGCTTAACAGGAACCGAAGCCGTCGTCTCTTGGGGGACAACCGAGAAACGGCCGTCAGCTGGCGAAAATGCAGAAGAAAAGTGGACGCGGGTCACCTCAATGTGGCGTCTGCTTCAACGTGTGTCGCCACTGAAATTTCCTCAGAGAGTCCACGTTCAACGTGTTATCGATTGAAGAAATCGCTCGCGCATTAAGGTGTTAAGTAATATCGTTTGTCCCGGTTAGAACTATCACGACATGGTTTCTGATGTCAAAGATATTTTCGGATTTATGTGTGATTGTGCATTTGTTCAAAAACACATAATTTATCTTCGATCTAATCTCGTTTAGCCTCAAAAGTGCATTTTCCTTTTTTGTACATTCGCTAATGGTTATATTAAGTTTATCGCATAAAATAAAATTTTATGACATTCAGAAAAACCAAGAGAATTAATAAATTCTGCCTGTTATAATAATAAAAAAAGGGGGGGGAGGCACTAATCAATTATAGCCGAAAATTTCAAAGTAATATATTTTTATATTTCCGGTTATTATCACTTATGATTGACCGAATCATTTATTGCTTAATTATTATTGTTTACATTTTTCCGTACTGTTATAGCCATTAAGTATAAGTAAAGAAAATTCTAGTTGCACTCTCAAGATATTATTCAATAATAATTCAGTAAGTATTCAATAATAAAGTAAATTAGATCGTTATATGAATAACACGAATAAATAAAGAAACTAAATATTTTTCATAATAAATTCTTTCCAATGTTTTAAAATTTTTATTAGCGTTATTATTAAATATATTGATGCTCAATTTAATTTATGATATTTCTACTTCAATGAATTTTTGATAGTATTTCAAGTTCGATAGTTATTGGCGTGCAGTTTATATAACTGGTAGATATAACATAGAAATATTTTTAGGCATCAAGATCCAATCTCAACCATACTACTTGACGCTTCTTTACTTATTTATTCATGAAAAATGATTCGTGTTTCTCTGTATTTTGTTCTTTGATGAGATCAAAATAAATCGGCAGATATCTTTAAAGTCATAAATCAGAAATCACCGATGAACCTCGTCATATTGCACTGCAGCAATAATATGTATAGACAATGAAGTCAATAAAATGTAAAATTCGATTATGTATTACTCAGAGTATTATCCAGTTGTATATAATAAAAGTACACGAGAAACCGCGTAATTATTTACTTAGCAATGAAAGATGTAATATATGTGCGTTCGTACATTGAATAAATACATTGAAGAGTATAATAGGATATCGATGTCGATTGGACAATCAATCTATTTTCCCCAGCGAAAGCAAGCGTATTTCGAATCTTATGCTCTCGTACATGCGGACCCGATTAAGCTTAAGGATACTCTCGGTATACCCGGCTGATTTCACCAATCCGTGAACTATAAATCTTGCGTACCACGGCGGATTAAGTAGCTTGCTTTATCGTCGTCTGGCGTGAGATCTCAGAGCTGGAGAGTCGCCGATTTGGGATTAGCCGGCGGCATTAAATCAGGAACACTCGAATCGGTTCTGTACATCGAATCTCTTAAAGCTTCTTCTGCAATAGAAAATAAAGAATAATGCCAATTGGCTACGTTCATTTTCTGCATGCTGCATAACCTGCTATTAAATCTGCAAGACTGCAAGCACAAGCAATTAGGCGTTGAAAAAAATTACTTTGCGCAAATAAGGAACATTTCTAGTGATGAAAGATCCGAGATTATATTCGCGTAAGCTCAGATATTGCAGAGAAGCGGCGCAAAATGGAGGTAAACGATCGGAGGGAACGAAGTCAGAAAGCAAGGGCTTAGGCGAGGCTCATTTTGTTCGAAATTACGATCTTCTAGCTAATTATCTGCACCGAAGTCATTAGTATTACGTTTGCGCGATGGCGGGCAAGCTAGTAATACAATTTACATCGGGATTCGCCGGCAACGTACTGAGCATTAACCAGAAATCTCGGTGCTCGACACACCGTGACACGCTGGGGCTTAATATAATGGAGTCTTGAGGAACCAGTAATTACGGGGGAATCGAGGTCGAGAAACGATTTACGGCTGAACGAACGACCAATGGCTCCTTCCGTGGGAATACGAAAAGGGGTGTTGCATTTCCGTCTGGCCACGAAACGAATCCTCGCGCCCGGTTGCTGTGCGATCGATCTTACGAAACGATTTGAGAGCACCTTTAAGGATTTAGGAGACAACGAAGAGCAAGGGCAAGACGACGATTACGGAAAGCCGGAGGCTTTCCTCTCTGATCCGCTTATGTCACTCGGTAAAACTATCGATTCGTTTATTATGAATGGATAGAGAGATACATTAATTTACATTTAATTTTATGAACATCGTATTAATTTTAGAAACAAAATTATAATTGCATTTTATGTCATGTTTCTTCATCTTAAATATTTTATCTTGAAATTTGATAACATATACAAATTTATTAAACGAAAAAAATAAACTCCTTTAAAATTAAGCAGATATTCAATTTAATTTGCAATTTAGAATAAATTATGTATGTATTGGACAAAAGACTTTAGTAGGCAATAAGAGAGAAGACAAATGAAATAATATAGATACAATTATTTTTTAATTAAAAATAATTTAAAATAAAATGTACTATCAATATTTGTATATATAAAAAAATAAATTAATTACTAAGGTTGTACATTTTTCTCATAAAATTACAATCATATTTTAATAAAATATTATTATTCGATATTAACAAAATTTCTTTTTATCAGCAATAATATAATTGTAATATAATAAATAAGTTATTACTGCTTAATTAAGTATTTAAATAAATTAAACATTAAATAAGATAATCCGTCATAGAAGAGAGAAGAAAAGAGAAGAGAGAGAGAGAGAGAGAGAGAGAGAGAGAGAGCAGAGATCAGAGAGAGAGACAGAGAGTGACCGGACTTGTATCCGGACACGTATACACAAAATTTATTATTATTAATCTCTCAAATGCTCTTTTTATTACAATATTATAATTAAATTATAATATTATATTTATAGATACAAATTCGGTACTGAGACATTTATATTAATATAAATTTAACATGTTATCACATTGTATAACTTCAAGCGCAAGCACAAGATGTAGTCGAATAAAGTGAGATCCTCCAAATTAAGTGCCTTTAAAATGAAAGGAAAGACATTATTTATTATCTCGTAAGTTTTGATACCGACATCAAACATCACACATCGAGAGAATCCAGGTCAGCCGATGAAAACCATTTCCACGCTTATCGATCGCGGCGCGCCGTTATATCGTTATTGTTAATCTCGCTATAATCGTTTTTCGACGTTGTTTTCAGAGCGCGAGTGAACTTCCTTCCGCGAACAGCGACGGGGGTGAATTTGACGCCCGACAAACTGGCTGCGAAAGATTCGACGATAAAAATGAGGTAACAAAAATGGACGCCATCTCGGCGAACAACGCGCAGATGAAGAGATGGGGAAAGAAGAACGACAGATGTGGAATAGGTAAAAGAGAAAAAGATAGGTTGGGTTATCGGCGTAACGGAACAAGGATAAAAATGAGAGAGACAGAGAGAGAGAGAGAGGGAAAGAGAGAGAGAGAGAGGAACGAATAGACATATCAGAGGAGCTGAAAACTAATAACTTGGCGTTCGGGCAAATGGGCCTGCATACATGTGCCAAGGCACGAGTTTTGGTGCTACTAGCGGCTGAATCCGACTTTTAAAATTTACAGCTGCGACATGTGAAATCGAGTTTTGATGGACTATGAAATCGCAATTTCTACCAATACGATATATGAACGATGTGAAGTATTCAAGGTCAACATGACGCAAAACATAACAATGATAATAATAATAATAATTAATACTTCAAGTTAATGTGAATTTCGTAAATTTTTTTAATGCTTCTGTTTAATAGTTATCTATAAAATTTATATATATTTACAAAATATAGCAATTAGTAATTAAGCGTTCCACTTGATACGTGCATAAGTGTGTTACTCGTTATCTACTCGTCTATTGGATGCAGTTAACAGTAAATGCGAAAAAAATTGATGAATAAAACAATTGATGACTCATCGTGAAGATGAAAAATCAAAAGTTGTAAAAATCGCGATTCGCGCGTCATGAATGTCATTTTTTTCTTGCTCGATGGCAACATTTGGATATACCAGTGACACTCGACCCAAAAACGGAAAGTCGGCAGACCCTTTTCCCACAGTCGCCAAATACAGCTTGGTCTAGCTTGCTCATCCACCGTTCCCCAAAAGCATCGTTTGATCCTGATTGCTTTGGTGCGATCCATATTTCGACATCGACGTTTTGATGTGATGTATGCGAGCGACGGAATAACGCGGAAGTTAACAGCGGAATAGGGAATAGGGAGTAGGAAACTTTTTCCATCAGCTCAATACTAACGAAAATATTTCAGCCATATTCATATGTATATATGTAATATGATATGAATTTTGAATCGATGAGAATAAATCTAATTAAATAAGAGAAATTCTATATTCGATCAAAACGGATCCCAGTGCTTAAATATTTCTGTGTGAATTTATATACATATCTGATTCTACAAACTGCGCGCCGAAATCTTGAAACGCATTCATGAGCAGAATAGTAATATCATTTATTAAATTAATAAGCAATTTAATAATTTTTTGATGCTAACAAGCGATAGAATAAATCTAGGAGCCTATTCTGTAACTATTAACGATTATAACTGTAGCGTTACAGTAGCACAGTTTTTTTATCACGTACAAAATTTGCGCAATAATAATGTAATGCTATAGTCATTAACAGAATAGGCTTTTAAATTTGTTCTCATCGCATCGGTTCAAAATTCGTGTTATAGCATATTGTTTATCTCTTTGAAATATGACGTTCGCTTACTAAATATTGTTTATTACGACAAATATTACAAAAGCTTCACTGATCCAATTGATATGATGTCATCCTGCAAAGTCGGGAGGAGTTCAGGTTTAAATGACTGAGGCAATTTTTCATAATAAAACTATTCGCAGATTTAAATTCTTTTTAATATCTTATTATTAATATTCTTATAAAGATGCTTATTAACATAAAAAAATTATTAAATTGCTTCAATTTAAATGATATTAATACTCTGATTCTACTCACAAATGTGTTTCAAGATCGAAAAAGATTTTGGCAATTTGCAGAATCAAATGCGCATAAATAAATTCACACAGAAATATTTAAATATAAATGTGTTCGCTTTAATCAAATGTAGAATTTCTCTTATTTAATTAAATATATAAATGTTGTATATTTCTACAAGAAAAAAATTTTAATTAATACTTATAGAAGCAAAGCTACAATAATTACGCTCGTCACGAAATTGTTCAGACGTTATATTATTCATCAAGTTTCTCAAATAATTATCCGTGGACTGTTGTTAAAAAGTATTCTTTTATTATTATAAAAAATATTAGTATAGTTTGCCTTTCGTACGTGCATATTTATCAAAAAATCATATTTAGCGTATGGATTTATACATTGAGTCGATGGTGATTTCCGCCAATATGATATATACGAAATATCATATATATATATACGAAAATGTGCAAAATCATTATTTTTTTTTTTTCAATGAAATATGATACATCTAAACTGCATATATAAAGAATTCGCGTATTGCGCTTTACGCGATGCGTTTCTGTAGCACGGAGTTTGTTTACGGAAAACTCTATTTTGGATATTGGCAATTTTACGTTGGAATGTATTGTGGCCGCGGGCTGATCCACAGAATATTAAATTTCTCGTTGAAAAAAAAAAAAGAAAAATTGTGACAACATCAGTGATAACTACGGCGGCCTATTTCCCATACAAATTATCTATCTGCTACTAGCCACTACTAAAATTCGATTGAAAAGTCAGCGCTTTAATATTTTTTTAATTAAACGTTCTTTTTCCCTCTTTTATCTTAACCGTGCGCCTTTTGACTTCATGTTTATTATTACTGAGTAACTTAAAGCGACGTATCTTTTTTGCCTGTGCAGAGATGAGATATACTCGACGGTCAATAAATTAGAGCAGAGATTGCCGTCGTACAGTAAGCAATTTTCTCCCTACCTCCTTAGTCTGCCGGTTGCACCTTCGCACAGCCACCGTCTAACATCTTGGTGAGATAGTTAACGCGAACGTTGCGATACAAGAAGATCATAAAATCTAGTTATTGCACATCGTGCATAGATTATGACGATCGAGCACTGCTCGATCATACATACTGTTACGGAGCATACATACTGATAACGTTTCTTCATATATTTCACAGTTACTGACATATTTTCTACGTGAGATATATATTAATTTATTTTTACAAGTTCTTGTTCTTAAATCAAACAAATAAAATATCTGTAAGCGCTAAGAAGGGCGTATGCAATTTTTAATTAATTCTTAATTTTTGCAATTCTTAACACGTTTCGGCTAACAGCGGACGGTTCGCGTGACTACCGCGTTTAAGGTAAAATACAAAGTCATAATAATATCATAAGAATATTATCATGACTTTATTATTTGTCACTTATAAGTTCATTTTTAAGTGATGTCATAATGACAGTCTATGATATCATTATGATTTTTTGATAGTCTATGATATATCATTATGATTGTGTTCTATCTACAATGGATCGTGGTGAATTCTACGGGTCATATTGGCAGGTCATGCATAACTAATTCGTACAGGTACCTATCGTATACTTACATATACACTTTAGATTAAAAAATATCGCTATCGTTTTTTGTGTAGAAAATGCTTGATTGACGGTAGTCTAGCAAAGTAACCGTAACCGACATAACTCGTCACGTCATTGTGAACATTTAATTATGTATTTCATTTCACATTATGTACAATAATTTGCTTCAATTTCTTATTACTGTGCTCTATATTTGTGCGAATTTTATTATTAGCAAAATTTTTATGTATTGAAGATGACTTAAAACAAAAGTCAAAACGTTCATACTTTTTTTATATAAAAATAAATTTATGCCCACACAGTCTTCTTGTGTTAATAGATATTTTATTCCTGACTAGAATTTGCGTCAGGTTAATCTTGTATACAAGGACCTGACTTGATTGATGTAATCCTAAATAAGGTACACTATATATATTATATATATATATATATATATATATATATATATATATATATATGTATAAAAGAAGATTCTCGTTAAGTTTGAGTTTGGTTGATAAGTTCTATAAGAAGGCATATGCAAGTCGATTTGAATAATCTCCTAGAGATTATAAAGTTCCTTCAGAGTATGCCTTCTGGACCTCTAAAATATATGTTTGTTGCTTCTTTTGGAATGTGATGCTAAATTAATAGCATTTGAATAATTCCCGATTTAGAAATTTATTCAGTAATTTTAGCAGGTCCTAGCTAGGTTGACCTTATTTCATTATCAGGTAGGATCCCTAATGAGGATCTTTATCAAGTCCTGATAAGACGAATCTGACTAGGACCTGCTAAAATCCTTAAATAGATAAATTTTTTAAATGGATAAATTTTTAGTCGGGTTATTGTTTAATTTATATCTATCTTTAGAATCTAAAATCTTTTCATATCATCTTGTATTTAATAAAATTTTTTAAGTCCTGCTGACTTTTATTTTACTTGATAAGTCGATAAAAAAAAACTTAGAAAAAATTTTAAAAAAGAAGATAATTTCATATATCGCAATGGTACATAAATCAACGTATCATTAGTAATAAGTTTTCCAGTATTTGATCTAATATATTTTTTTAAATAATGCGTGCTGTTTTCTCCATCATTATTTGTTATTATATTCTTCTGCTCAATAATCTTTATAATATGTGGATTTCAAACTAGTGGAAATAACCAGACGTACGTACGCATTTAATCCATGTTCAGCACGTATTTACAGAACATTTTCACAAGCGTATATTTGTTCGACTGCTTCGTAATTCACTGTAATATCTGCACAGGGATCCAAAGCCGAATGTAATCGCTACGATTAAACTTG
>Ga0157363_1002234_pt1 | contig 16938 bp, 11 predicted proteins | sample AttsexASBM1_FD_111477 | JGI IMG/M metagenome (GOLD analysis project Ga0157363, IMG submission 111477) | Fungus gardens microbial communities from leaf cutter ant in Ribeirão Preto, State of São Paulo, Brazil - Atta sexdens ASBM1 | ecosystem: Host-associated > Fungi > Mycelium > Unclassified ... | reverse complement strand
CAAAAATTTTCAAATAATTTTTAAATAAATAAATGTATCATATTTATCAAAATCGACAAAATATAGAGACCTTGAATTATCCTTATTTATCTTTATTTTTACAAAATGTGACACGTGCCAGATGTAGGCTATCGATTATTAAACGTCGTTATTTATTTTATCATATATACGTATATACTGTAATAAAAGTTATAGTGTACGCCACATTTATGATCTTCACAGTATATTCTGGAATATTCTGAAATAAAAGAGAGAAATATGAAACAATTACACGCATACTCTCGATTATTTATGCTCGGATTATCTAACAACTTAACTTATTTATCCGCTAATTAAGTTGTCTAATAATAAACATATTCAATCATCATTTTCATTCATAACAAAGTGCACTAATTTTTTTAATTTAATTCAATTTAATTTCTAATTACCGCGCATTATTAATTACAGCTAATAGAGAACCGTGTATTGTAACAAAAATATTCTATTAAGTTAAATGAAAAAACGATTTTGCTAAAATATCTAAAAATTTAGCTAGGAAATAATTTAAATTATTAAGTAATTATATAAGCTGCTCAAGCTGGCTGCTAGAATATCAAAAACTTTTTGTTCATTAATACTTGTGAGCGTCCTATTTAATTATTTTAATAGTCTAACAAAATTATTTTTGGGATTTTTTTTCAAAAAGATAGAGTAAATGAAAAATCTATAAAAAAGTATTCTTCAATACATTATACATATGTATTGAAGTCTATACGAAGAAAATTTTTTTCAAAGAAAATTCCGACATTGTGCTTCAAGTAGACTGATATTTAACAAACGCCAATCGGCGGAGATTATCACGAAACGGTTGGTCTATAATAAAAAAATCAAGAATTTTTATTTTCTACATGATATTTACTAAGGAAGTACATAGGATGCTTTTTTTTTTAAATGATGAACATTTGAAAAAAAGTATTATATACCATTTTTTATCAAAAAATTTTGTATAAAAATGTTAATAACGATAATAGCCTTTTAACTCAAAGTCAAAAAATTACTTCTTTAGATAATAACTTAACAAATTACGATTCTCTGTAAGTTTCAAATAAAATGAATAAAAATTGTAGAAATTATGATGTACAACGTCGATTTGAAAAATGTCATTTTGAGAAAAATGCGTTTAAAGTTTTTCATATAGGGATGCTCTTCAAAGAATTAGTTTGTAATTTTATTTTATTTTTACATTCCGAATTTTACATTCCAAGTAATATAAAACTATATTTTCATACATATAAACTATCACTTAAGATGGAAAACAAAGTTTTTTTTTTCAAAATTTCAAACTGAAATAAGGTCTTAAACATTGCGCATTTAATTTAAGATATTAAAAAAATGAAAAACACTTTTAGAATGAGGTCGTCTCAAGACAACGTGTGTCGCGACACGTACGCTCCAAAAGGACTCGCCTCGTAACGCGGAATAGAACGACGCAAAGTTAAGAACGGACGAATGAATTAATCACATGCACCATACTTAATCGCATGCGCCTTACTGATCGCGTGCTTTGCGTAACGATTAGTGACTACGATTAAAATGTCGCTTGAAATTGCGTGGAATATTCATCGCGAAGAGTTAAACACCTTGAGGAACGTCGAGAAAAAAAAAAGATAAGGAAAAAATAGACGTTTTTTTTTTGTTCTCTTTTTGAATGAATGGTGGAAGCGTGCACCAGGAGTGACTCGGCATCGGAACTCGTCCCGGCGTGCCAAGCCAAGAGACGGAGGCGCTCCAGAGGGATGCGGAGAGTCAGGAGGGTACGAAGCGCCGCATTGGCACAGAGGGAGTGCGCGCTGGAGGTGGGGAGACACTCGTCGACATCGTCAACGAGTGCGATGGGGTGAGGCGCCTAGTCGAGCGAGAGCGAAAGAAGGAGAGACGAGAGATCGTCTAGGAACGGGAAAGGGAGAGAAGGGAAGGAAAGAAAAGGAAGAGAAGGGAGAGCTTTTTCGGTTTTTAACGACATCCGAACGCCGCCGTCTCAGTGTCCATCCGACTTGTGATTCGTAAGTGGTTCGGTTCTCGGTTTTTTTTTGTTTCTTCTCTCTCACGGGTTAGCCCGTGAGATATACATATAATCGAAGCCGGACTGAGAGGAGGCAAAGAAGTCGTTATTCAGAACTCAAAACGCCTTTCTTCCTCCGCCAGATTGCGCCAGACAGTGATCCTCAGGATCGGGTCGAGGACGTGCCATTTTACGATTGCCCTTAATAGTCCGATTTAGAGCCGGATTAGTAATTTCATTGTGAATCGAATTATAACAATGCCGAAATCGCGATAAATATCCTGCGGAACTTCTCATGGGACACGTTTCTCAGCGATTTGAGCGAAAAGAGCGACTTTGTGCAACGATCTGATTGATAGGACGATAACTGATCGAATTGATTACTGATAATCGTGAGAGACCTGACGGCACAGACCGGCGAGGAGGAAGACATTCTCGAAGAGTCTCGAAGTCTTGATGTAACTATAATTTCTACCGGTAAGAGGGGACTACAGTGACTACGCCACGTCGACTGTCGAAGCGAAGGAAATGCAAACTCGCGCGCAGCCGGCTCGCAATAAACCCCTCGTAATGAAGCATATCAGACTTTCTAGGAAGTTTGATTATACTTCAAGACGAGGAACAGATTTTATTTTTAAAATATTAATTAAACTGAGATATGATTAAAATTATCAAGAATGATTCACGGATTTGCTATAAATAGAGATCTGCTGGAATAGATTTTGGAAATATTGTTCTTCATTTCTGAGAAATTTATTGTCAACGCCAGTAATATCTATATGATGATACGAAAATTCTTGATACGTGATTTATTATCTAAAAGATTATAAATTTACTTATAAATTTACTTATCAGAAGATGTATTTAATTTGTTTTTCAGTATATTATTGAAATACGTATTAAATATAAATTTAACTGATGTAACTCAAAATATATCAAACATAGAATTTATAAATTAACAAAAATATAAAAATATAATAATTTTAGATCTTATTATTAAAGATCTTATTATTATTCTTATTAAGGAGATTAAGGAGAATATATTTAACGTAAAAATTCCTCTTCGTTTATTTAAAATTTTTCATTACTTCACACGGATCTTGAAATTAATTGTAAATTAATTTAAAAATTTGCTAATTAATTTACGTATAAAAACTTTAACTTACCACTGAAAAAGTTTTCACGGCGGAATCGCCATATAGAATTGTAAAAAAAGTATTAAAGAAAAAATCGTACATTAAAAAAATGCATAATTTCGCATATAATTTGCTTATAATGAAACGGATGTATATTTTTTATAGACACCTTGTATACAGAGATACGCTGGTCGCCAAGTGTCCAATGCTCTCCCCATAAGTAAACCCAGTCCTGACATATAACGTTCCTCCACAAGTGCAGCCCTTTTCTTCTTTTTAATTTTTGCCGTCTCTGCGTCGCTTTGGTAAGAAACGAGTCTCGAAACGAGAATGAACACGTTAAAATACGATGAACATGTTACATGCATTCTTATGCATTTTAAGTTGCGTTTTCACTACCGTAACGGAATGCACATGAGAGAGAAAGAAAAAAAAATTAATTTTTTTTTAATCAATTTTTTCTTTAAAAAAATGTTTTTTCAAAGTACAATAATCCTTTTTAAATGTATATATAAAGTAATTTCGAGACAATTAAACAAAGTATCGCAAGCTGTTTTTTTATAATATATAAGCTTAAAGCAACAGAAATTTTATTTTATTCCGCATATTTGTTTAGTTTATATGTTATATAATAATCATGATCATGATAATTTTCGATAATATTTCAAAACATCTCTCGATAATGATTCGTTAAGAAATTTATGGTTTAAAATAAAATGAGATATTTTTGTCACATTTCATATCCATTTTTTATCGCAGTGCATAAATGCAGAGACGATTAATCAGTTTTCGTTACTAATTCGGAAGTATATAATGCAATTTTAACGAATTGCAAATGCGAGAATAGCTTCCTCTCCGGGCGCGAAATGACGGAAATAGCTTGAGGATAATTTTGGAACATCACCATCGTGGATTCCTGATCCTTATGAGACTTGCACGCGAGTCTAGCATGCTTCGATCTCAAAATCTACGACCTATTCTGCATGCGCAAAAACAATTAAATTAAAACAATTAATTATAATGATTTATCAGATAACTATTCAGGGTCTCAAGGACATGCTGCTTCGTAGTCTTTATATTAGAAAGCACTAGTTCTAATTTTAATTTATTAGCACCATGCGCGATAATTATTTTTAATTATCACGCATTTACATGAATAAATATAGAGTTTGAACTGCTCTCTTTCTCTCATGTGTTATCCTCCAATATTATCATTTGATCTCTGAAAGAATATTTGGAAACACGGTAGCGTCTCGGCGGTCTCAGACAAGCATAGCGTCATGGAGAGACGAGATGATGCCTATACATTGTCATTATCTGTTTGTATACTTGATAAGGAGCACGTTTTCTGTTTGTGTATCTGGCACGAAAACATGACTAAAGAACGTGATGAACACATTTCTTTTTTACTTTAAACTATATTATTTTTTATTTTAAACTACTTTATTTAGATACCTAGTGATATAAAATAGCTGTGTATAATAAAATCGTTGATTTCCATAATCTTCTTTCCAAGCCTCGAGTTTTATAGTCTCCTAAGGCCAGCCCGTTCTTATTTTAAGACCATCTTAAATAAAATAATATATTAAGATGCTATAGGTCTGTAATTAGATTATGATGTAATTAGATGATGATAGAGAATCTTAAAACGCAAAATAGTCTTAAATATAAGATTGGACTATGAATACTCTCTAATGCCTGTTTCTACCAATTCATTTTAAGCCGTGTTCGTATATTACTGCTAGTTGTCAGTACAGTATAGTACACGTAACGGAAACTATAGGTTTTCAGTATTGGCAGTCAACTGGCAGTAATATACGAACATGACCTTAATCTCGATTCAACTAACTTTTTATCTTTGTATATTATAGAAGAGTTCTAAGAATAATCTCCATTTCTATCAATACTATCTAACTTTAATCACGCATTAACCATTTTCTTTATCTTTTTAATTCTTAGAATTAAAAAAAAGATAAGAAGTAAATTAAATTAAAATTAATCTACGTTGATAGAAATAAGGATAAGTCTCTCTTAAAGTCTCCGTTGCTTCATCGATCTTCGAAAATATCCAGCACCCTGCGAGGACGAAAATCACCAGACCTCGTTAGAGCTTTCAGACACACCCTGTATGTTGTATCCATCGATCGCTTGCTCGCTCGCTCGCTCATTAACTAGCTTCCTTCGCTTCTTCCTATCACACGTGGATACTCGTGTAGAGGTGGTCAACCTTCGCAAGTTTGCCAGTCGCTGCTTTTTCCGCGGATTCTTTGGCGTGCTTTCAAGTCGCGCGTTTAACACTAAATAGACTGTCGGATTTTTGTTTCACGCTGGCATTGGGTGAACTTATGCGCGAAATTGCGGAATTTTGAGAGCGTACAAAACGCGAAATCTGGTAAATGAATTTTGTGGATTGTGTGTTGAATGAACCGATAAATAAATGTAAGCACGCGAGTTTATATTATATATATATATATATATATATATATATATATATATATATTTCTATATTTACGCAACAGTCTGTAATGACTGTTTATCAGAAATTATCAAAACCGGTCCTACTCTATCCGTTCTTTAACTTATAACTTCATACGTTATATAAATATATGTAAATTATCATAGATTATTATTAACTTAAAAAAGAGAAATATTCTTTTATTATCGTTTAATTTCGATGAGCAAAGAAAAAAAATTTTACAGCCAAAAAATAATGCAGCTGTCTCGACTTTCCTTTTTATATTTTATTTTTGAATATATTACTAATTCAATATAGACGCTCTTAGCTATCTCTTAATTGGTTCGATAATTTATGTGATAAGGATCGAGTACATCATAATATTTAACTAGACCAACAAAGAATTAAAAAAAAAACGAAGAGTGAAGATAGAAGAGAAAAACATGTGTTATTCTTTACTAACGATCAGGTTTCAACAATCGAAATCGGAATTCCTGGACAACAAAAATCATCGCAAGCGTATGTTCTCAAATGTCGGTGATCAAAGTGCAACCATATATGATCTCAAATATTGCAAAAAGGAAAAAGAAAGGAAAAAAAATTCGAACCAAGAAATCACAAAAGAAAATGACTTTATTTTGACATCATGAAAGTCAAAATGATATTTTGTTGAAAATTTAACTATATGTTGATGTTAAGAATTAAAATAAAGTCATTTCGATTTTTTTGTTGACTTTTGCGTTTCTTGGGAAAGAGATACGAATAAAAAGCAAAGATCATCGAACAATTGGCCACCCCTGTCGCACATTCAGTAGTTGGTACATCGATCGGGCACGCGTCACAACATCGATCTCTTCGACGCATTTTCTTCGTTTTGTTTATACATTGATCATCATCGCGATTCGCTGCCATTACAACGACACGGCGGCAACGACGATGACGGCGATGTCGCATATCTGTTACGCTTAATGAATACGCTTTTGTGCAATATCGACGCTGCGATATCTTGCGAATCATTCTGCGATATCTCGACTCTCCCGTCCCGTCACGTTCTCTATCCCTAAATGCGCAGCTATGATGAACGCGTTTATCTATCCGAGAATCAAATATACTAGCGAATTATATGATAATTGTGAAGTTCGAATCTGTAGAAAATTTTATTGTTTTCATTTAAAACATTAAGGTCAAATGTAACTCTTGAACATTGTTTCTATTTAATGTTTATTGGAAAATGTTTTTATATTAATTTTTTTATATTGCTTTTTTATATAGTTAAAGTGCGCATTTTTATGAATGCATACTATGATTAATACAAACACGTAATGCATACCTTTAACTACATAGAAAAAATTAAACGATTTAATAGGATAATACACATAATTCATAAGCGTTTAAAAGAAAAGTTTACGACAATGACACAATTGGTAGACGAACTATTTATTACGCAAAAATGAATTTGAAATGAAAGAGTAATAAATTATTGTTGCCATGAATGTTTTTCTCTGGAATAAACTATTACTTTTTGCATGTTCTAAAGTCAAGAAAACATTGACGTTTTACTTAAACTGTTTACATAAGAGAAAAAAAGAGAAAAGAATTGAAACAATTAAGAGTTATTATCGATCGGAATGACGTGTTGAAGTCTTCTCTTCTGATTTTTCAGATTAAGATTATGAGTTCCGAGTCGTGGACCTTGCCTCCGAAGCAAGGTCTGTATGACCCTACCCTCGAACGAGAAGCTTGCGGTGTTGGTTTTATCGTCGCCATTGACGGGAAGAGGTCGCACAAGGTGAGTCGATTTTAAGCTTCGTCTGTCTTTTACGTATAAAGTTCAAAGAACGACCTACGTCTCTCGAGTGTCGCGCGTTTGATCTTTGCAATCTATTATAGGTGTACGTCCGCATATTGCGTTGCATCGCATAAAGCATAGAGCAAAAAAGTGTAATAAAGATAAATAGTTAAATGCGGAAAATAAGTAATATAGTTAATAATAAGTAGTATAGTTAATAAATTCAAACAAATGAATTCTTAAATATCGAGAAAAAATTCAGAATTGTTGATAACAAAAATTATTTAGAATAATTATGTCTCTATTTTAAAGTTGCAAAAAAAAACTTAAAGGCTTATATAATGTAAGAAGTAAAATATCTAAACATTAAAATTGCGCATAACTTTAAGAAAGGCGCCGCATCCAAATATGCAGAATAATGATTAGATAAAATGAGAATGTTTATTAATGGAATATCTATAATCTGAGAAAGAAATAAGAGACCTTATAGATGAATTCGTTGATAATATATGGATATATCAATATAATTACGCGACGTTTTTTTCATTGGCGATAAGAATTGGACTGATTTTCTCATATTTATGATCGATTATCTGTGAATTTCAGATCGTTCGAGATGCTCAGATATTGTCGGCGCGAATGAATCATAGAGGGGCATGCGCCTGTGATAATGATACTGGTGACGGTGCTGGTGTGCTTTGCGCAATACCACACGATTATTATGCCAATGAAATTCGGTAAGAGAACTCCCAGCGACATGCTATAAGTATCTTATTTGTGGACGAGATCGAATCTGGTTCTGAAATCTTTATAACTTCAGATGTACTTGCGAGAGAGATATCCGATTCAATCGCCCAAGCCAAATGTTCCTGTTACATTTAGCGCTATATACTATCTGACTGAACTAAAAGTTTAATTTCAGTTCTGAATTTTCATTATCTAGATCGTAATGCTATCGGAAAGAGGGTCACATTTTATTCCAATTTTTGCCATTGTATTAGTGTCAATTTAGATATCTTTGCATTTTTTTATTTAAGATTTTTATATCAAATATTCAAGGCTAAAAATATTTTATAAATAATTGATTTCACTTGGAAGGGCAATTATACATAATTTTTATGATCTGTAAATCATTCATAATATTAATCCTTCATTTCAAGTATTTCATTTCTAAATTAATTCTCGTTGAATTTCTCTTAAATCTACAAAAGTTCCTGCAGAATTTTTAGATATCACATATTCATTACTTCTTACAATTAGACATTTATATCTGTAGCAGATATTCATAGTTTTTCGATTCTTATATTTAAGATCGTTTTAAATACAGTCTTAAGAAATCATAAACCAATTGCATAATCATATTAGTATCATATTAGTATCTTAAAACATTACTTAAAGTGATCTTGAAATAAGGATTGACTGTGAATATCTATAACCTATCACTATTTTACAGACTTTTAACTTCACAAATCCTTGGCACAGTTCTATAAATCTTTCGTCATAAATCTCTGTTTTGTCACTCAGATCTCGAATAAATCTACAGACATTAAGTTTCTCCAATCCACAAATCCTTGTACTAGTTTCAATAAATCTAGAAATTACAGTTTATTAATTTAATAAGATTTTGATAGTTCAAACGTGATGAATTAGTTAAGTTCATTAAGTTATTTTTCATATACATTATAGCCAACAACAAAAGATCGAACTGCCCGAGTTCGGACAATACGCAACCGGTATCTTGTTCCTTGACAAGAAGACTCATAAAGAAGCAGAAACCGCATTTGAGAAGTTAGCTAAGGAGTGCAATTTAAAAGTACGATATATTGGTATCATTATTTATTGATCGGTTTCAATGATTAAATTATCGCATTGTTTGGCGTGTATTAAATATCTCATATAATCTCGAGATCGTGTAATTCGTAGGTGCTATGTTGGCGTAATGTTCCCACCGATAGCTCCCAGATTGGTCAAGTGGCGAAGAAATGCGAACCGTACATGCGTCAAGTATTCGTTACTGGCGATCAAGATGCGGAAACACTTAAGCGACAGGTAAATAATTTATCTAATAAATAATTTATCAAATCGCTAAAATTGAGTTGTGCCTGAAGTCAATTAATTTTGGTTAGTGTTTCGTATCTTTAAATTTTAACTTTGTACTATAATTAACTAACATCGAAAAATAATTTATTTTCTACTATTATTACGAAAATATCTGTTGATTGATAATTGATATTTCCATTATTTTCAAACCTTCTCTCAAAAGATTCCCCAAGAATTAGTTATTAATAAATTCATAAAGTTAGGCGCTACATCGTACTTCGAATTAAACAACTTGGCATTAAACAACTTTGCTAATTTATAAAATTAGTACTCGGATTTGTCGTAAGTAACCATGATTTTCAAGATTAATACGCACACAAATCCTTTGATCAATCATAAATTACATGTTTCTTACATTTTTATCGCGTTCTGTTTATCAGATTTTCGTGCTGAGGAAGAGATCATCGCATTCAATTCCGCGGCCGGAATTGCGATATTACATTTGCTCATTGTCATTGAAAACAGTCGTTTACAAAGGTCAGCTCACCGCTGATCAGTTATGGCTTTATTTCACGGATTTGAAAGTGAGTCCAAGTTATTTTTATCCTAGTTTCTTTTTCCTCAGAAAAATGTCGTTGTTGTCTGGAAGTCTTACATGAAATATATTATGTGTCGTAACAAGAATAATAACGTAATATTAATTTTTACGTAGTATAAATTTTTTTCTTTTATATCAGTCTCCGAAATTCGAAACCTATCTGGCACTGGTACACACACGGTTCTCCACAAACACTTTTCCGAGTTGGGAAAGAGCGCATCCTTTACGGTAAGATAAAAATTCTATAAATATGAAATATAAAAATATGATGAATAATATACTATAAATGATTATTTTTCCATGTTCACTTTTTTGAAAAACTAATTCTTTTAATAGTGAATTCGAAACGAGGAAATATTTGTGTTTTTTAATTTCGTTATTTTTTATAATATAAATAAAAAATTTCTGTGAAGAATTTTAACTAATTTTTTATCATCAGTTATATAGTTATAATCTTTAATACTATTGCTTAAAAAATACATAAAAACTGCCATTACTTTTTTTAATCAAAAGAAACAAAAAAGAATCGATAAAATAAACTTTATCATAAACTTTAAAAATACGAATGGAAGTGTTTAAAATTTTTTCGAATCGCTTTTTACGACCATTATGAAACTAGAAAAAAACATTACGCTAAAACATTATAAATAAAAAAAGATAAAAACTTCATTTTAAAATCTTATAATAAGGTTACCATATTAATTATCGACTACTTATAATTCTTCTCTTTATCTTGTTGTTTTTTTTGCACATTTCTTTTTCCGATATACCAAAGATCCATAATTCGTGTTTATTTTATAGGTAACACTGCAAAACAATTCTGTTTTCACAATTCAGTAGTCTTGTATTACAGCGATAAATAACTTTATCGTAATGTAATCGTAGTTTTCGCAGGTTTCCGTTTCAAAACCACAAACACCAAACATCAATATAACGTGCGACGTATGTTCATAGGTTGCTTGCTCACAACGGCGAAATTAATACCCTGCGCGGCAATGTGAACTTTATGAAGGCGCGAGAAGGTGTGATGAGCAGTCAAATATACGGCGATCAACTAAAACTGCTCTATCCAGTCGTAGAACCAAATCTCTCTGACTCTGGATCAGCGGACTGTGTGCTCGAGTTTTTGGTGATGGCGGGACAACGTTCTTTGCCCGAGGTAAATTTACGTTATGAAATATATGAGAAACGTCTAATATTAAAATATAAAGTATATTGCCTCTTACGGAAAATTGATTCCACATTTTTATAAATCGTTCTCGAAGATAGTTATTTCCAGAAATCATCGGTTTCACAGATTTAAACAGAATTCTAAGAATTTTTTTTTAATCTCTATAAAATTTTTCATAATAATTCTTAGTTTTTGATTTCATAGATCCTTTGTTTTAAAGGATTTTTTTTTACTTACTAGAAATACTTTCTTTTTCTACTTTTGCTAAGTATTTCAATTTTTATCGAAAAACAAAAAATCTTTACTTCTAAAGGTCTGAGATACTACTGATCTTGTAAAGGTCTGAGATATACCACTGATCTTTGAATACACAGAATTTTAAACATAGCTGAATGTTCTTCATTCCATCAATTCTCTGAATTGCTGCGCGCATTGCAGTTCTTTAGTTTCGCAGTTTCTTGATTTCAAGAATCTTGGTCTTCGAACAAACACTTGAAACATCGTTACTGAATCCAGGCTGTCATGACAATGGTACCAGAGGCTTGGCAGAATGACTTAACGATGGCCACTGAAAAGCGGGACTTCTACCATTGGGCGGCGTGTGCCATGGAACCCTGGGACGGTCCAGCTCTTCTGACCTTCACCGACGGTCGCTACGTCGGTGCTATCTTGGACAGGTAGAAATTTTTTATCTCTTATTACGTCTTGTTTATTACACGTTTTTACGTAGGCTCTACTTCCCTCTCGTTCGTGCTGTTTGGTAATCTTTGCCACATTTCGTATCCATAGATCCATGAGTCTGCAACTTCTCGGATCGAAAATGATTCGCAGTTTATGCAGATTTCTGGATCTTTGGTTTCACTGACTTTCAACACTTTGATTCCAGTCGCGCTGATGTTATACATATCGCATTTTTTTCAGAATGATGAAGAGAAAATATTATCATTGTTTGTACATTAACGACGTGAAATATTCATCTTACACATTCGTTAAAAACCTTTTAAAATGTAAAAACTGAGTAAATGTATTATCAGATTTTTAAAACTAAATAAATGCGGCAATAAATTAAATTCTTAACTGTCGACGTATCCACAAAATGTGAAAGATAAATATTTGTTAATTCGCTATCGTATACAGTTCCCGAAAATTATCAGAAAGAATTCTATACAATAAACTTACTGGAAGCTGTGCAGGTAAGCAAGTGAATTCTTTGCAATGAAATAATTCCATACAATAGCGAATTAATATCGCAAGAAGAATTGCAAATATCATTGTAAGTATTTCACAGGCAGAAAAAATATAAAATCTGAAATATTTATTATCTAATTTGAGCAAAAAAATAAGAACAAAAAAATAACAAGATGTTTCACAACGATGAAATTAAAATCCGCGTTGACAGCTAAGAGTAAACCTTAATTAAAAATTACAATCACGCAATTTAATTAATTCTTTGCAGCATTCCTGTTGTAATGCACCAGGTATTTTCTTACTTTTTAATTTTCTGTCATTATTATCTTATTTCGCAATTTTATTAATATAATTTGATATGAAAATACTTTTTTGTTGTCTATCATTGAAAACTTTTCGAAGTACAGCTCCAAAATAAATACAGTGAGAGAAGCAAAGAATTGAATTGAAGTAAAATTCAAAGTGTTGAAAGAATCCTATTGAAAAAGAAATGAGCCGAACGAAAGGACTTTGCGGTGTCGTTTGTTAGGGGAGCCGCGAAGAAAGAATGCTAGGCTACGTGAGCGTATTGCCTACGCTTTGCAAGACTCATTCAGCAGGATTAACGGTGCTCACAAAATACATGAGAACGGTGCACACGTAGAGATATACTCGGGTACAGGTAAACATGGATTTCTAAGGCAAAGGGAAGTCGTGCAATCGAATGGGGAACAAATAAAAACTTCCTTCATCCCATAAATCCAGTTTTTTTTTCTACAAAGATTACACGGAATAAAACGTAAATAAAAATATACTTTAGAGAAAATAGAAATTTCTTTATAAGGATATTTTTATAAAAATTACATTATAAAAGTTATTAAAGTTTTAATTTAACCGAAACACTATTTTATTTTTAGAATAGAAAGGTTTATATTAACAAGCAACAATCGTGAAAGAAAAAATTAAGTGTCCATTAATTGATTCTTATCCTAGGATATTTTAGAATTGAAAGTAACATTACAAATAGAGATTTCAAAATTTTTAAATTGATTACCATTATTTATTTACGAAAATTTTAAATAATTGTTTTTTAAAACATTTTAGTTTTCTTCTTATACTTAGCAATTAAATAAATTTCTGTTTTAATAATGTTTCTTTTTTTATTTTATTTCAAAGTTATCAATATTTTAATAATGAAGGTTGCTATTTAAATTGTTTTTTTAATATATTCACAGTTAACTTATAGCATCTTGCAAAACATGAAATTACTTTTAAATATAAAATAAAAATATGAAGAATATTTATTTAGATTGAAAGTAATCACTTGAATATAAAAAGGATGATATGTCACACAAAAGAGTATAGAAACAAATAAATAGAAAAAAAAAGAAAATACGTCAGAAAAATTTCGCACGACTTCCCTTTGCCCTGCCTTGCTCTGTACAGCCGAAGTGAGAATCGATGTTTACGATTTACTAAGTGTCCATCGTTGTCCCAACGTGCTGCTAACGCAGGTAAATAGGGCCTAGACCAAGAGACTGAGAGAGCGAGAAAAAGAAAGATGATATAGAGCGAAAGAGAGAGTATAACGCGAGTAAGCCAGCAGGAAGGCAGGCAAGCGAACGAACGAACAGCAATGTAGTTCACTCAGCTGATACCTAGCGCGAGACACAGAGGTGTGAAATACAAAAGACCTTTTTGAATTTTTGTTTGGCAGAAACGGCCTGCGCCCATCGCGCTTCTACGTCACTAAGGATAACATGATGGTGATGGCGTCCGAAGTGGGCGTCTATGATACTCCGCCCAGCAATGTAGTCCTGAAGGTAAACGAAGGAAATATGCGCATCCCAAGCACCAGCCGGTCCCACAGGAGTGTCTCTCACTCTGTCTGAGGCGGAGACAGCTAGCTCGCAGTGATTTATGATTTACCGACGAATCAACCCCCGTATGCTCAATCTTTTTCCCCCAGCCCTCTTTCTCTCATCTCCGCGCCTATTCTCTACATTTCTCCCCGAAATACAGCAATTTCAGCTAGTGGAAGAGCAACTAAGGAGACCCTCGCGTCTGCCCAGGGAAGTTTGGACCCTTTTCTCTCTGGCCAACAATCTCTCTACGGAAGCGACGAAAGAGCCTGCTCGTATTACAATTGTATAAAAACAATGCTTGCGCGTTTAATCGCGCGATAAGCCGCCTTGGATTTTTTTAATGTCACTTGAAAGTTTTGTTGTCCGAGAGCAACTTTCGTCGGCATTGTTTAATGGCCGGTAATATTGATCATCACGAGTGAACTTGTACTCAATTTTCGTAAATACTCTTCAACAAAGTGACTCGCGTGTCAACGAAACTCTTAAGTGCATATCTAGCTTCGATAACGCGTCTTCTCGCCATCATTCTCGACGGTTCTCATTTGTCTCGTCGACTAATTATTATTACACACAAAACTCGCTTTGTTGGCCTCCTGCTGATTTCTTACTAGAAGAGAAGGAAGAGGAGGTGGCGATACGGCAGAACTCTCTTTATTAGAAAATCAAGAAAGTGAAATTTCGAAAACAATAAAATTCTAAGGGCAGCATTGGGAGAAAATAGCTTGTTGATTCCACGGGATAATGGTTTTTGCAGATTTATGGCTTGATAATTGCATGCTTACGCAAATTTTAAGTTCCAGAGGTCTTTGGTTATACAAATCGTTGATCATGTCCTTGGTTACATATGTTGCGTCCTCGGCCAGGTTCTTAAATCTGTGGACGTCTTCGTTCTGGGATGCAAGCATCATCATGCGATTTGTTTACTACATAAATCACTTTTTTTCTCATCATATTTCATCTATGTCTAACAAATACATTACTCATTACATTTTGGCATCTCTGCCGGAAGCAACAAGCGTATCGTCTTCATAAATAGGAAATACGTCTTATTGAGCGCATCGAAATAGATGCTTGTGTATAAATAATCCAATAAACAGAGTTCTACCGTGCGGACAAGAATAAAGCAATTTACGCTCGTCGAATGATTTTGTGCGAATTCTATAGATCTCAAATATTGCCAAAACAATGTAATGTACTGGCACTCTGCCTTTACACTGGTCGATGATCATCAATACTAACCATTGAGACGATCATCCACTGACTTCATCCAGGATTCGGTAATCCTCAAATGTATATTTTATGCGTGCATTTTCTTTCATTCCTCTGATAAAGCTGCAGAAATGTCACATTCGAGGATTAAAGATAAATCGATATTCAAAGAGTCTGTAAGGGCAGATTGTCATCAATCGATCCGCAATACCTATTCACTGTATGTTAGTATACATGTATAATAGCTAATCACATATATCGTATTTTATTTATTTTTTAATCATGTATCATGTATGATGTATAATTTGTCATCTAGGGACTAGGTTTGTATAGAGCTGTAGGACCGTCATCCAGTGCTGTCATATGAATGTCGATCATCGACGTGTCGAACCCGTTCTATGGCGATTATTGGTGTACTCTTTTATTTGCAGAGTCGCTTGAAGCCTGGCCGGATGCTTCTCGTTGATACCGAAGAGAAGAGGATCATACAGGACGTCGAACTGAAGTTGCAAATCGCTCGAAGAAGGCCTCATTCCAAATGGCTCAAGGAACAGGTAGCTAAATGTGCTTTTCATCAATCGAGAACAATTCACGAACAATTGTTATATTGTCGTGATTAAATTTTACTTTGAAAATATAAGGTCGAATTTTAAATCCTATTTAAATTCTATTTAAAAAAATGATTGTCCGAGATAAAAGTCAAGAAGTTTTTTATAATCTGATTTTTTTCTCACGACCTTTTCTATTATAGTGAAGACACCAATTATAAAGCATTCTGTACATAGTTTATTTATGTTTTACACATAAGTTATATTAAAATTAATTATATAAAAATTAAATTAATTGTGCTTGCATGAAAAATAATGTCACATATCATGGCTGTAGCCTATAGCTCGAAAATTAAATAACTCTTCGCTTTTCTCTTTGTTATTAATTAACACATCAATTAACTAATATATTAAAGTCATTAAGTGTCAATATTCTTCGTGAAATATTTAACTCAGTAATTTCGTTGGCTTTAATGAAAATTGCATTAACATAATCGCATAAAAATTGACATTGAAATCATCACAAGAAAAATATCTAATGCAAAATTAACTTTTTTTGCACTGCTGTACATGCTGTTATCATCATATATGCAGAGGGTGAGTCGTTCTCATATCGTTATAAGTATGTTGATTTCTTTCAGTATGATGTACAGTTGGAGCAATATAATAAAGAAATACAAATTAATATGTATAGTAGGTAGTAATATAATAGCGAAATATTATAAATGTGTGTGTAAGTAGAAATGTCTCTGAAAAAAATCTAGAAAGATAATTATATTTTGCATGGAAAATCACTGAACCTGTTAACTTTATCTCTTCCTATTTTTATTATTATCTAATTTATTAATTATTCAATTGTCAATAGAACTCTCGGTTTGATATCTGCTTGTGCTCGATCATAGAAACTCTGAAAACAATT
>Ga0157363_1002233_pt1 | contig 16947 bp, 17 predicted proteins | sample AttsexASBM1_FD_111477 | JGI IMG/M metagenome (GOLD analysis project Ga0157363, IMG submission 111477) | Fungus gardens microbial communities from leaf cutter ant in Ribeirão Preto, State of São Paulo, Brazil - Atta sexdens ASBM1 | ecosystem: Host-associated > Fungi > Mycelium > Unclassified ... | reverse complement strand
GCAAAAAATACTGGATATTTAATCAGTCTATTTTTTGTGCCATAATATCGTGTTTACGCTAAATCGTGTCGCAAGGACACAGAGCGTGCTGCTTAATCCGGGAAAGGTGAATGGATAAGATCGAAGTTCGTGGTGCCCGCACCCATAATTTGAAAAACATCAACCTGATCATCCCTCGCGACAAACTCATAGTGGTCACCGGCCTGTCAGGCTCCGGCAAGTCCTCTCTGGCGTTTGATACGCTCTATGCGGAAGGTCAGCGCCGCTACGTAGAGTCGCTCTCTGCCTATGCGCGTCAGTTTCTTTCTCTGATGGAGAAGCCGGACGTCGACCATATTGAAGGTCTGTCGCCCGCTATCTCTATCGAGCAGAAGTCCACTTCACACAACCCGCGCTCGACGGTCGGCACCATCACCGAGATCCACGACTATCTGCGTCTGCTGTTCGCCCGCGTTGGCGAGCCGCGCTGCCCGGATCACGACGTGCCGCTGGCGGCGCAGACCGTAAGCCAGATGGTGGACAACGTGCTGGCGCAGGAAGAGGGCCGCCGCCTGATGCTGCTGGCGCCGGTGGTGAAAGATCGCAAGGGCGAGCATACCAAAACGCTGGAAAACCTTGCGGCGCAGGGCTACATCCGCGCGCGTATCGACGGCGAAGTGTGCGATCTTTCCGATCCGCCGAAGCTGGAGCTGCAGAAAAAGCACACCATCGAAGTCGTTATCGACCGCTTCAAGGTGCGTGAAGATCTGGCGACGCGTCTCGCCGAGTCTTTCGAAACCACGCTGGAGCTATCCGGCGGCACGGCAATCGTCGCCGATATGGACGACCCGGACGCGGAAGAGCTGCTCTTCTCCGCCAACTTCGCCTGCCCGATCTGCGGCTACAGCATGCGCGAGCTGGAGCCACGTCTCTTTTCGTTCAACAACCCGGCAGGCGCCTGCCCGACCTGCGACGGTCTGGGCGTACAGCAATATTTCGATCCTGACCGCGTAGTGCAGAACGGCGAGCTGTCGCTGGCCGGCGGCGCGATCCGCGGCTGGGATCGCCGCAACTTCTACTATTTCCAGATGCTGCGCTCGCTGGCCGAGCACCTCAATTTTGACGTCGAAGCGCCGTTCAATACCCTGAGCGAGAAAGCGCGCCAGGTGATTCTCTATGGCTCCGGCAAAGAGAACATTGAGTTCAAATACATCAACGATCGCGGCGATACCTCGGTGCGTCGTCATCCGTTCGAAGGCGTGCTGCACAATATGGAGCGCCGCTATAAAGAGACGGAATCCACCGCGGTGCGCGAGGATCTGGCGAAGTTCATCAGCAACCGCGCCTGCGCCAGCTGCGAAGGCACCCGCCTGCGTCGCGAAGCGCGCCACGTGTTTGTCGAGAACACCAATCTGCCGACCATCTCCGATATGAGCATCGGCCACGCGATGGATTTCTTCCGCAACCTGAAGCTGAGCGGCCAGCGCGCCAAAATCGCAGAGAAGGTGCTGAAGGAGATTGGCGACCGTCTGAGCTTCCTGGTGAACGTCGGCCTGAACTACCTGTCGATGTCGCGCTCTGCGGAGACGCTTTCCGGCGGCGAAGCGCAGCGTATCCGCCTGGCGAGCCAGATCGGCGCCGGGCTGGTGGGCGTAATGTATGTGCTGGATGAGCCGTCAATCGGCCTGCATCAGCGCGACAACGAGCGTCTGCTCAGTACGCTGATCCACCTGCGCGATCTCGGCAACACCGTGATTGTGGTCGAGCATGACGAAGACGCCATTCGCGCGGCGGACCACGTGATCGATATCGGCCCAGGCGCCGGCGTGCACGGCGGCCAGATTGTGGCGGAAGGTACGGTGCACGAAATCATGGCGGTGGAAGCGTCGCTGACCGGCCAGTTCCTCAGCGGCAAGCGTGAGATTGCGGTGCCGCAGGAGCGCGTGAAAGGCGATCCGACCAAAACGCTGAAGCTCAGCGGCGCACGCGGCAACAACCTGAAAGACGTGACGCTGACGCTGCCGGTCGGCCTGTTCACCTGTATTACCGGCGTCTCCGGCTCGGGTAAATCGACGCTGATCAACGATACGCTGTTCCCGATTGCGCAGCGCCACCTGAACGGCGCCACCACCGGTGAAGCGGCGCCCTATCGCGAGATCAACGGGCTGGAGCATTTCGATAAAGTGATCGATATCGACCAGAGCCCAATCGGCCGCACGCCGCGCTCCAACCCAGCGACCTACACCGGCATCTTTACGCCGGTGCGCGAGCTGTTCGCAGGCGTGCCGGAAGCGCGTTCGCGCGGCTACAATCCGGGCCGCTTCAGCTTCAACGTGCGCGGCGGCCGCTGCGAAGCCTGCCAGGGCGACGGCGTGCTGAAGGTTGAGATGCACTTCCTGCCCGATATCTACGTGCCCTGCGACCAGTGCAAAGGCAAGCGCTATAACCGCGAGACGCTGGAGATTAAGTACAAAGGCAAGAGCATCCATGAAGTGCTGGAGATGACCATCGAAGAGGCGCGCGAGTTCTTTGACGCCGTCCCGGCGCTGGCGCGCAAGCTGCAGACCCTGATAGATGTCGGCCTCTCCTATATTCGTCTCGGCCAGTCGGCGACCACCCTTTCCGGCGGCGAGGCGCAGCGCGTCAAGCTGGCGCGCGAGCTGTCGAAACGCGGCACCGGCCAGACGCTCTATATTCTGGATGAGCCGACCACCGGCCTGCACTTCGCCGATATCGCCCAGCTGCTGGAGGTGCTGCATCAGCTGCGCAACCAGGGCAACACCATCGTGGTGATTGAGCATAACCTTGACGTGATCAAAACGGCGGACTGGATTGTCGATCTCGGCCCGGAAGGCGGCAGCGGCGGTGGTGAGATCCTCGTCGCCGGCACGCCGGAAACCGTGGCGGAGTGCGAGAAATCGCATACCGCGCGCTTCCTGAAGCCGCTGCTGGCGAAAAAGAGCGCCTAGCGCTCCTTTCCTACAAGCGGCTGGCGCCAGCCGCGCTAGTCCAGAAAGGTCCTCTCAGGCCCGCCGCAGGCGGGCCTTTTTTTACTGCATATTCCCTCCGATAAAAACAGAATCAGGCAAGATTCAGGCATGTATAGGCATAGCCGCGCTGGCCTTCTGTGACTATCCTTTTAACGGTCCTCATTGGCGCGCCCCGTTGGCTGCGCCCTCTAATCACGGCGCTCTGCGCGCCGAAATCAAGACGCTATTCACGACACAACAAACCTGGAGACACCATGAATATTACGCACGCCTATGCTGCTCAGGACGCGAAATCGCCCCTGGCGCCGTTCGATTACAAACCGCGCGAGCTGCGCGCGCATGACGTACAGATTGAAGTGTTGTTCTGTGGCGTTTGTCACTCTGACCTGCATCAGGCCCGCAACGAGTGGAAAAACACCCTTTTTCCGGTCGTGCCGGGACATGAAATCGTTGGCCGGGTGACCGCTGTCGGCGGCCACGCCAGCAAATATAAAGTCGGCGATCTGGTTGGCGTTGGCTGCATGGTCGATTCCTGCCGCAGCTGTCCGAGCTGTCAGGAAGGGCTGGAGCAGTATTGCGAAGTCGGCTTTGTCGGCACCTATAACGGCCAGGATCGCGAAACCGGCGACGTCACCTACGGCGGTTACTCAACGGCGGTGGTCGTCGATGAGAACTTCGTGCTGCGCGTGCCGGAAAATCTGGATCTGGCGGGCGTCGCGCCGCTGCTGTGCGCAGGCATCACCACCTATTCGCCGCTGCGCCACTGGAACGTCGGTCCGGGCAAAAAAGTCGGTATCGTCGGCCTGGGCGGCCTGGGCCATATGGGCGTGAAAATTGCGCACGCCATGGGCGCGCATGTGGTGCTGTTCACCACCTCGCCGTCGAAAATCGAAGACGGCAAGCGTTTGGGCGCGGATGAAGTGGTGATCTCGAAAGATGCGGATCAGATGGCGCAGCATGCCAACAGCTTCGATTTCATCCTGAATACCGTGGCGGCGCAGCACGATCTCAACCCGTTTATCGCCCTGCTGAAGCGCGACGGCAATATGACGCTGGTAGGCGCGCCGGAGCACGATCACCCGGCGCCGCAGGTATTTAACCTGATCATGAAGCGCCGCAGCATTGCCGGCTCGCTGATCGGCGGCATCGCCGAAACGCAGGAGATGCTCGATTTCTGCGGCAAGCACGGCATTACTTCCGATATCGAACTGATTGCGATGAATCAGATCAACGAAGCCTACGAGCGTATGCTGAAAAGCGACGTGAAGTACCGCTTTGTTATCGATATCAATACGCTGCGCGACGAAGCGGCGGCGTAAGCGACACCCGGCGCGCGGCTCAGGCCGCGCGCTTCTCTCAGACGCCCGCCGCGCGGGTGGCGTTTGCCTGCTGATAAGAGGCATCCACCAGATAGTAGATCTGCGAATCTTTCAGCGATCCGTCCAGCAGCAGCGTGCTCCAGTGCGTCTTATTAAGATGCGCGCTGGGGAAGACGTCGCTGTGCGCCTCGCGCAGCAAATCCGCCAGCGCAGGCGTCGTTTTCAGCGACACCGCCGGACGCCCCTCAACCTCATGCACCATGGCGAACAGCACGCCGCCGCTTTTAATTTGCGTCGCTTTCCAGTCGCTGTGGACGCTCTGCTCCGCGTCCGGTTTGCTCATGCAGTAAGTCAGCAGATCTGACGTATTCATTTCGACTCCCCTTGTAAAGTGGCGACAATGCGCCGCGCGCCGCCGTGGATGCGGTGTTCCCCTAGCCAGATACCCTGCCAGGTGCCCAGCATCAGCCTGCCGCGCTGAACCGGCAGCAGCAGCGATACGCCCAGCGTGGAGGATTTGATATGGGCCGGCATATCGTCGCGGCCTTCATAGTCGTGCTGGTAAGGCGCCGCTTCCGGAACCTGACGCATAAAATGGTTTTCCATATCGCTGCGCACCGTGGGATCGCAGTTTTCATTCAGCGTCAGCGACGCTGAGGTGTGCTGCAGCAGCAGGTGCAGCAGGCCGGTCTGCACCTGAGTCAGCGCCGGAATTTGGCCGACGATCTCGTCAGTGACCAGATGAAAACCGCGGGATTTCTCACCGAGCGTGAGCGTTTGTTGATGCCACATGCCTTGTTCCTGAGTTGGTTACACCGTTTAAGTGTGCAATAAGTCGCGGAAAGGTAAACCTGAAGGCGAAAAAAAACCGCCAGCCTGAGCGGGCGGTTTGTCTCTGGAACAAGTCAGGGAGGCTTTGCGCTTCGGCTCCCGTCACCTGCTTGCAGACATAATCGCTACATCACATCACGGCGGCAAACGCCTGCGCGACCTGCTGCACGTTATTGCTGTTAAGCCCGGCGACGCAGATACGGCCGCTGCCCACCAGATAGATGCCGAACTCTTCACGCAGTCGATCGACCTGCTGCGCGCTCAGGCCGGTATAGCTAAACATGCCGCGCTGCTTCAGCAGGTAGTCGAAGTTTTTGCCGGGCAGCGCCGTGCTGAGCACGTCCACCAGGGTTTTGCGCATGGCGATAATACGCAGGCGCATCGCCTCGACTTCCGCCAGCCAGTTTGCTTTCAGCGCGTCGTCGTTGAGCACGCGCGCCACCACCTGCGCGCCGAAGTTCGGCGGGCTGGAGTAGTTGCGGCGCACCGTGGCTTTCAGCTGGCCCAGCACGCGTCCCGCCTCTTCGGCGCTGTCGCACACGATAGAGAGGCCGCCGACGCGTTCGCCATACAGCGAGAAGATTTTCGAGAAGGAGTTGCTGACCAGCGCCGGCAGGCCGGCGGCGGCGATAGCGCGGATGGCATAGGCGTCCGCCTCCATTCCCGCGCCGAAGCCCTGATAGGCGATGTCGAGGAACGGGATCAGCTCCTGCGCCTTCAGCACCTCGACGGTTTGATCCCACTGCGCGTCAGTGAGGTCCGCGCCGGTCGGGTTATGGCAGCAGGGATGCAGCAGCACGATGCTCTGCTTCGGCAGCGCTTGCAGCGCGGCGAGGAAGGCGTCGAATTTTACGCCGTTGGTCTCGGCGTCGTACCACGGATAGCTCTTCACTTCGAAACCCGCGCCGTTGAAGATCGCCACGTGGTTATCCCAGGTCGGATCGCTGACCCAGACGCCAGAGTTCGGGAAGTAGCGCTTGAGGAAATCCGCGCCGACTTTCAGCGCGCCAGACCCGCCCAGCGTCTGAATCGACGCGATGCGGCCCGCTTTCAGCATCGGGTGTTCAGCGCCGAACAGCAGCGGCGCAATGGCGCTGCGGTAGGCGTTGAGGCCTTCCATCGGCAGATAGAGCGACGCCTGCTGCGGCTCGGCCTTGAGCTGCTCTTCTGCGGCGGCGACCGCCTGCAGCTGAGGAATAATGCCCTGCTCGTCATAGTAGAGGCCGATGCTGAGATTCACTTTATTCGTGCACGGATCCTGTTTAAAGGTTTCCATCAGCGACAGAATCGGATCGCCGGCGTAGGCATCAACGTTTTGAAACACGGTGCAGATCTCCATGTGTGGTCGTAAAAATCAGAGGTATATGCAGCATTAAACCATGTACCGTCCGGGACGATGGTTCATGGCGATAATCAGGTTAAGGATCACTGCGCCCGCGACCGACGCCAGCAGCATCGGCCCGCTGACGACGAACAGCGACGCCAGCACAACGCAGGTATCGACGGCCATTTGCAGTTTACCGGCACGCAGCCCAATGCGATCCTGCAGCCACAGCGCCAGGATATTGATCCCGCCCAGGCTGGCTTTATGACGAAACAACACTATAAACCCAATGCCCATGATCACGTTACCGAACAGTGTCGCATAAAAGGGATTGAGCGTGGAAAAGTGGACAAACAGCGGATGCAGGTGGGTAAAGAGCGATACCAGCCCCACCGCGCAGAAGGTTTTCAGCGTGAATTCCCATCCCATGCGGCGCACCGCCAGCCAGTAAAACGGCAGGTTGATCAGGAAAAAGGCGCTGCCGAACGAGAGCGGCGACAGGTAGCTAATCAGGAAGGCGATGCCGGCGGTGCTGCCGGTTAGCGCGCCCGCTTGTTTCAGCATAATGACGCCGAAGGAGACCATCAGCGTGCCGAGCAGGATCGCCAGCGCGTCTTCGAGGCGCGAATGGGGAATGCGGGTAGGTTCTACGACGTTATCCATAGGTAATCTTATTGCACTCTAAGCGAAAAAAGCGTGGCAGTGAGATGCAAAAAACGCACCATACCGTCGGCTTACAGGCGCTTTCGGCAGGTGCCAGTGATTATCCAGTTGATAACTAAGGCGCTTTTGTTGCTTGTTTTTGTGCATGCCTTGCGGATAAACCGTCAATTCATGCACAAATTCGAATTCTGACGCACATCCTTTGCATTATCTGGCGTAACGTTGCACCAATTAAGCACATCATGCACTCTTTTGGCGCATTTTGTGCGCCGGCGCCATCATCAGCCCGTTCTCTTTCAGGCGTCCCAGCACCACCGAGGTTTTCACATGCGATACGCTTTGATGACCCGCTACCAGCTGGCTGATCAGCGCGCTCAGCGAGGCGAGATCCGCTACGGCGACTTTCAGCAGATAGTCGGCGTCGCCGGTGGTTTTATAGGCGTCGACGATCGCCTCTTCCTGCTCCACCATGCGGTGAAAGCTGTCAACGTACTCGGCGGTGTGATTAATCAGTCGCACCTCAATCAATCCAACCATGCCAAGGCCAATCGCATCCGGCGACAGACGCGCATGATAGCCAAGGATTAAATTGGCCTGTTCAAGGTTGATGCGGCGGCGCGAACATTGCGAGGCCGACAGGCCCACTAAATCACTCAGCTCCTGATTGGTCAGGCGGCCGTTGGATTGTAATAAAGTCAGTATTTTCAGGTCGTAATCATCTACGTGAGTCATGCTGCTTCCAGTGCGTAAACGTGCGCTGTGATACAGATAACCCGATTAACGGCGAGGTTGTCCAACACTATTTTCTGATGATGCGAGGCGGCATGCACAGATCGTGCATGCCGGGAGAGAGAGTTATTCGTCGTCGTACGCCGGACCGGCATAGTTGTCGAAGCGCGACCACTGGCCGTTGAAGGTCAGGCGCACCGTACCGATAGGACCGTTACGCTGTTTACCCAGAATAATCTCGGCGATGCCTTTGAGATCGCTGTTTTCATGGTAAACCTCGTCGCGGTAGATAAACATAATCAGGTCGGCGTCCTGCTCGATAGAGCCGGATTCACGCAGATCGGAGTTGACCGGACGCTTATCGGCGCGCTGCTCCAGCGAGCGGTTGAGCTGCGACAGCGCCACTACCGGGACGTTAAGCTCTTTTGCCAGCGCCTTGAGCGAGCGAGAGATTTCGGCGATCTCCAGCGTACGGTTGTCGGAGAGCGACGGCACGCGCATCAGCTGCAGGTAGTCGATCATGATCATGCTCAGCCCGCCGTTTTCGCGGAAGACGCGTCGCGCGCGCGAGCGCACTTCGGTCGGGGTCAGGCCGGAGGAGTCGTCGATATACATATTCTTCTTCTCCAGCAGGATGCCCATGGTGCCGGAGATACGCGCCCAGTCTTCATCGTCAAGCTGGCCGGTACGGATGCGCGTCTGATCCACGCGCGACAGCGACGCCAGCATACGCATCATAATCTGCTCGCTGGGCATCTCCAGGCTGAAGATCAGCACCGGCTTGTCGTGCAGCATGGCGGCGTTTTCGCACAGGTTCATGGCGAAGGTGGTTTTACCCATCGACGGACGCGCCGCGACGATAATCAGATCCGACGGCTGCAGGCCGGCGGTCTTTTTATTCAGGTCCTGATAGCCGGTGTCGACGCCGGTCACGCCGTCGTGCGGCGTCGACACCAGCGATTCAATGCGCGAAACCGTGGCTTCCAGCACCTCCTGAATGTTCTTCGGCCCTTCATCTTTGCTGGCGCGCGACTCGGCGATTTTAAAGACGTTGGACTCGGCGAAGTCGAGCAGTTCGTCGCTGTTGCGCCCCTGCGGATCGTAACCGGCGTCGGCGATCTGATTCGCCACCGAGATCATTTCGCGCACGACCGCGCGTTCGCGCACGATATCCGCATAAGCGCCGATGTTCGCCGCGCTGGGGGTGTTTTTCGCCAGCTCCGCCAGATAGGCGAACCCGCCCGCCATCTCCAGCTCGCCGCGCGTTTCCAGCGATTCGGAGAGCGTGATCAGATCGATGGGCTGGCCCGCTTCCAGCAGACGCTGCATCTCGGAAAAGATCAGACGGTGCGAACGGTTGAAGAAATCTTCCGCCACGACGCGCTCGGAGACGTTGTCCCAGCGTTCGTTATCCAGCATCAACCCACCCAGCACCGACTGCTCCGCTTCAATCGAATGCGGCGGCATTTTAATACCTTCCAGCTGCCGGTCGGGCGTGTCGTTCGATTTGTTGGTGGGTTTATTTCCTGCCATAGTGAATGCGATACCGATCTTCTGAGGGGACGCGCCAGTATACCTTATGGCGGCGCGCCTCTCACGCCTCATGTTGAACAATCACAGGAGTAAAAATGGCAAAGCGTATTCAGTTCACCGCGCAGGGCGGGCCTGAGGTTTTGCAGTGGGTGGATGTCGATCCTGCCGATCCTGCTGAACGCGAAGTGCAGGTAGAGAACCGCGCCATCGGCATTAACTATATTGATACCTACGTACGTGGCGGCCTTTATCCGGTTCCCGCCTTGCCCTCTGGCCTCGGCACCGAAGCGGCGGGCGTGGTGAAGCGCGTCGGGAGCGCGGTTACGCGCTTTAAGCCGGGCGATCGCGTGGTCTATTGCCAGGCGGCACTGGGCGCCTACAGCGAGCTGCATAACGTGGCGGAAGATCGCCTGATGCGGCTGCCGGACGCCATCAGCTTCGAACAGGCTGCCGCCAGCTTTCTGAAGGGGCTCACCGTGCACTATCTGCTGCGCCAGACCTATCAGGTGAAGCCGGACGAAACCTTTCTGTTCCATGCGGCGGCGGGCGGCGTCGGCCTGATCGCCTGCCAGTGGGCGAAAGCGCTCGGTGCGCATCTCATTGGCACCGTCGGGTCGGCGCAAAAGGCGACGCTGGCGAAAGCGGCGGGCGCCTGGGCGACCATCAACTACCGGGAAGAGAATATCGCCGAGCGCGTCAGCCAGCTGACCGACGGCAAAAAAGTCGCGGTGGTGTATGACTCGGTAGGCAAAGATACCTGGGAAGCGTCGCTGGATTCGCTGCGTCGTCAGGGGCTGATGGTGAGTTTTGGTAATGCTTCCGGGCCGGTGACCGGCGTGGATTTGAGCATCCTCAACCAGAAAGGCTCGCTGTTTGTCACGCGTCCTTCGCTCTACGGCTACATCACCAACCGCGAAGAGCTGGAGCAGGCGAGCAACGACCTCTTCTCGCTGCTTGCCAGCGGCGCAATCAAGGTTGAGGTGCCGGAGCAGCAGAAGTTCCCGCTGAAAGAGGCGGCGCAAGCGCACCGCACGCTGGAAAGCCGCAGCACCCAGGGATCCAGCCTGCTGATTCCCTGATGCCTGAATGCAAACGGGGCTTCCCGTAGGAAGCCCCTTTTTCTTTTTATCGTTCGCGCTGGTGTAGGGACAGCGGCGATGAATTCATGTCGACTCAACGGCGATCATCCTGGCAGAAAACATAAGTAAAAAATATGTTTAATTGCGAATCTGGCATAAGCAATCTGTCAGTCTGTGATCGCACCCGCAATTAATAGCCGCGACGCCGTTCTAACTCGCTGATTTTTCGACGCAGCTTGCGGCGCGCCCGCTCGCGACTATCGCCGCAAAAGGCGCGGTACATCCAGGCGACAACCAGCGCCAGCACCAGCCACGGCAACAATTTGATTACAAGCGCAAACAGGCCGCCAATAAACATCACCGCCGTCGCGACCACCAGCGCCGCCAGCACGCCCAGCAGTGAAACGCCTGTCACCAGAAGCATCAGGAAAAAGCCCAGCACAAATAAAATTTCCACGTTATGACTCCCCCTTGTAAGTTCTACAGCATTCATTACAAGATGCGTGCCATAATTTATCTATTTGAATTTAAAAGAATAAATTCATACTACTCGCTGTGCGGGTGGTGAATTTCGTCGATTTTTGGCGTAAAAAAAACCAGCACTCAGGCTGGCTTTTTCTGCTGGCGCGGGTGTCAGGCTTCCTGCGGGATCTTATCCGCTACCAGCGCCAGCGCCGCTTCCAGCACGCGTACGTCTGCGCCCGGCTTATGCGCGTTTTCGCTCAGATGGCGACGCCACTGACGCGCACCGGGAATGCCCTGGAACAGGCCGAGCATATGACGCGTGACGTGGCCGAGGTAAGTGCCCTTCGCCAGTTCCGCTTCTATATAGGGATACATGCTGCGCACCACCGCGACCGGATCCGCGACCGGCGCGTCACGGCCGAACAGCTCGCGATCGACCTGCGCCAGCAGGCCGGGATTCTGGTAGGCCTCGCGTCCCATCATCACGCCATCGAGATGCTGCAGGTGGGTTTTGGCCTCTTCCAGCGACTTCACGCCGCCGTTAATGGCGATAGTCAGCTGGGGAAAATCACGCTTCAGCTGATAGACGCGCGGATAGTCGAGCGGCGGAATTTCACGGTTCTCTTTCGGGCTCAGGCCGGAAAGCCAGGCTTTACGCGCATGGATGATAAAGGTGTCGCAGCCGCCGCGCTGCGCGACGGTGCCGACAAAATCGGTCAAAAAGGCGTAGCTGTCCTGCTCATCGATGCCGATACGGGTTTTTACCGTCACCGGAATCGACACCACCTGACGCATGGCGTCGATGCACTCGGCCACCAGCGACGCCTCCGCCATCAGGCAGGCGCCGAAGCGTCCGTTCTGGACGCGATCGGAGGGACAGCCGACGTTGAGGTTTACCTCATCGTAGCCACGCTCTTCCGCCAGCTTCGCGCACTGCGCCAGCGCCGCCGGATCGCTGCCGCCAAGCTGCAGCGCAACGGGATGTTCCGCCTCGCTATAGGCCAGGTAGTCGCCCTTGCCGTGAATAATGGCGCCGGTCGTCACCATTTCGGTGTAGAGCAGCGTGTCGCCAGTCAGCTGACGATGGAAATAGCGACAGTGTCGGTCGGTCCAGTCGAGCATCGGCGCGATGGAAAAACGTTGCGGGGAAAAAGAGTTGCTCATGAAGCGCAGAAAATCCGTTAAGGGTGATGATAATCTGCGCAATGATAGCACATTAACAAGGTGCCGGGCGACTCTGCATCGCCCGGTTTCAAGACGGCTAAAAATCGCCGATTAGAAGTTAAACCCAAGCTGCATCATTGCGCCCCAGGTGTTGTTATCGCCGACCGAGCCCGCCAGATCCAGATGCACCGCGTTGTTGAACGGCGACACGCCGAAGCCGGCGGTGAAGACGTTTTCGTCGTTGGACTTCATATCTGCGCGGTAGCCGGCGCGCAGCGCCAGCCAGTCCAGCACGCGATATTCGCCGCCGACGCCAGCGTACTGGCTGCTCTCTTCCGATTTAAAGCGTTTCGTTTCAGTAAGATCCACATCCAGCGCGGCGGTAAAGGGTCCGCCATTCCACGACAGGCCAGAGGTCACCAGCGGACGGATCTGGTAGGTGTCGCGATAACCGTTGGTCTCTTTGGTCTTCAAATCGCGTGACACCAGGTTCTGTCCGGTGACGCCCAGCGTCCAGTTGTCGCTCAGCGGCGTCGCTAAGCCGGCGTCGATGTTGAAGCCGGTGTTATCGTTGCGGTAGCGGCTGCCGTTGAGGTCGTTTTTGTCGTAGTTGTAGATGCTGGCAGTGTAGTTATAGAGCCAGGTTTTCTGGATCTTCGGCGTGACGCCAAGCGAAACCGGATGACCCGCTACGCTGAACTCGTGCGCGACGGCGATACCGTAGTCGGTGACCAGCGCCGCCAGTCCGTTTGCGCTGGAGCGCAGGTTATTCTGGTCGCCCGGTACGGGGATCACGGTGCCGTTCGCCACGCCGTCAAGATAGGCGATGTCGCTCTGCGCCACATTGGCGCGCAGGTGCACCGTACCGTACGCCTTGGTGATAAAGGCGAAAGGCAGCGTTTCGTTGGGAACGGTCACCGCCAGCGCGACGCCCGCCGTGCCGTTGGCCTTGTTGCCGCGCAGGTCGCGCAGCTGGTTCGCCACGTCTCGCGACGCCGTTTTTAGCTGCGGATAGCCGTTAAGGAAGTCGCGGAAAGTCAGACCATTGATTACGCCACGATAGCGATCGACGGTGTCGCTGATGTCATCGACTTTGTCGACCATCTTGTCTTTATCGGTAATCTGCAGGCCAGCAGAAGGGAAAATAATGCCGACGTTATCATCCGGCTGCGCACGCGTCATGAGCGCCGGGTTCGCCAGCACGGCGGAACTCCACGAAGAGGAGGCGACGCCGGTACCGCCCATCGCGTCGTTGCGCGCGTCATACCAGGTCCCCGCGGCCATCGCAGAAGAAGAGATAAAGAGCGCGTTTAAAACAGCAGGATATAAAAGCGCAGAGCGCCGGGAAATTTTGTTCGCCATTTGTCTGCCATCACCTTGATCAGGAAAACATTCATCATCGGAATTTGTCGTTAGCGCTATTGTGAATCTCGGCTAACGGTTCATTGCTGTGAATTCAGTCGAAACAGCACTGTTATTCGCCGGATTGGATGTTTTAGCTACAAATCGGCGCTTTTATTATTTAGCGGGGTAGTCAAAAAGGATATTAAGGCCAGCAGTTGCTTAAGGCCTCATGAACATTAGTGCTTAACCCGGTGAGTTGTAAAGTAAAACTCTATTTTTGTTAGTTAATGTCTCAATGAGGTTGGCACTGATTAGCATGCAGGAAACAAATTTATCAACCGCATACCAGCCTAATGCATTGATATTAATAGGTCATGACAGGAATTATGCTGAAAGCGCGCAACTTAAGCGCAAGCGCGTCTGCTGTGATAAGATAACATCTCGTTTTCAGCGGAGAATCACCATGTCGACAATGACGCCAGAAAAAATCATGACTCAGGCGGAAAAACTCTGCCTGCAGCGCGGAGTGCGGCTGACCGCGCAGCGCGCTGAGGTGTTACGTCTGATGGCGGCGCAGCATGGATCGATTAGCGCTTATGACCTGCTGGATCAGCTACGCGCCAGCGAGCCGCAGGCAAAACCGCCCACGGTTTACCGCGCGCTCGATTTTTTGCTGGAACAGGGATTTATCCATCGCGTGGAGTCAAACAACAGCTACGTGGTTTGCCATCATTTTGAGGCGCCGGCGCATACCTCGGTGATGCTGGTGTGCGATCGCTGCGCGGCCGTTACGGAAAAGCAGGCGCAGGGCGTTGAGAATATTATTGCCGATCTGGCTGGCGAAGCGCGCTTTACGCTACGGCACAGCGTGATTGAGGCGCATGGTCTCTGTACCCGCTGTGCCGAAGTCGAAGCCTGCACGCATCAGGAGAGCTGTGGTCACGATCATGAGTCTGAAGGGAAAAAGCGCGGAAAAAGAGGGTAAGCGGCACGTCCCTGTGCCGGTCGCTCAGGTGTGTCCTGAGCGAGAAGATTACCAGCGGTAATCTTTATTCTGGGTTTCCCAGTCTGAGACTTCTTTTTCAGCCTCATCCTTAGCGTAACCGTAGCGTTCCTGAATTTTGCCGACCAGCTGATCGCGTTTGCCTTCGATAACCTGCATGTCATCGTCGGTCAGCTTGCCCCATTTTTCTTTGAATTTGCCTTTGAACTGCTTCCAGTTACCGCTCGCTTCGTCTTTATTCATTTTAGACCTCCACGTCATCCTTAGTTTTACATACCACCGCATAGCGGCAGTACGACAATACAAAGCGCTGCTGTATCGCGCTGTTGTAAGGTAATTATAGTAGACGAATCGGCAACTGGCGGATAAATACAGAATAATCCGTCAGGCTTAGCGTATTGCGGCGGCCGCTGCATGCGTAAATTAGCCTTGAAACCAGCGGCTTAAGCGCCATTCACGCCGCCAGATCAGCCAAAGCGAAACGCCACGCAGCGCAAGAAAAACCGTGATCGCCAGCCATAAGCCATGGTTGCCCAGCCAGGGGAGAGTCAGCAGCATCAGGAAGTAGCCAAGCGCGGCTATCGCCATGCTGTTGCGCATTTCGCGTCCGCGCGTCGCGCCGATAAACAGGCCGTCCAGCAGATAGCACCATACGCCTGCCAGCGGCAGAACGATCTGCCAGATGAGATAGCGATCCACCAGTTGCCGCAGCGAATCCAGCGAGGTCAGCATCGACACGATAGCGTCGCCGCTCGCCGCGTAGATCAGCGCAAAGGCCAGCGCGACCATGCCCGCCTGTCGGCAGGCGGCGTGCCATACCGACAGCAGCCGTTCGCCGTCGCGCGCGCCATAGGCCTCGCCGGAGACGGCTTCCACCGCGTAGGCGAAGCCGTCGAGCGCGTAGGCGGTAAAGGTGATAAACATCAGCAGCACGGCGTTAGCGGCAACAATCTCCGGCCCCAGTCGCGCGCCAATAAGCGTCAGCGAGGCGAAGCAGAGCTGCAGCAGCAGTGAGCGCAGCATAATGTCGCGATTAAGGCGCAGCAGGCGGCTGATATCGCCGCGCCAGCTCTCTTTCAGCATCGCTATCGAGATGCCACGTCGCTTCAGTACGCGCCACACCATCGCCAGCCCAACCGCCAGCGTGACATATTCCGCCAGCGCCGTGGCGCTCGCTGCCCCTGCCACGCCCCACTTCAGTCCAAGCACCAGCCAGAGATCGAGCAGAATATTGACCGCATTGCCTACCACCAGCAGCACGACCGGCGCGCGGGCGTACTGTACGCCCAGCAGCCAGCCGAGGATCACCATGTTCGCCAGCGTCGCCGGCGCGCTGAGCCAGCGGATATGAATAAAGATCGCGGCCTGCTCCTGCACCTGCGGATCGCCGCCCGCCAGCCGACCCGTCAGCGCGCTGAGCGGCTCGCGCAGCAGGATAAACAGCAGGCCCGCCAGCAGCGCCATCAGCAGCGGCTGCGTCAGGGCGCGCGCCAGCGCCGGCGTATCACGCGCGCCAAAGGCCTGCGCGGTAATGCCGGTGGTGCTCATGCGCAGAAAGAGTAAAAGCATAAAGACGAAGCTGGTCGCGGTCGCGCCAATCGCGACGCCGCCAAGGTAAACCGGACTGTCGAGATGGCCGATAACGGCAGTGTCCACCAGGCCGAGCAGCGGCACGGTGATATTGGAGAGGATCATCGGCAGCGCCAGCCGCCAGAGTTGTCGGTCGTCAGCAGAGAAGAGACGCATCAGCCGGTCCATGCCTGAAAACGTAAAAAGAAGCGAGGCGGCCCCGGCGCGACGTTAGCCGCAGGAGGCGCGTGAAAGATTATCGTACAGACGCCTGACGAAGGGATGCAGGCGTCTGAAGGCCAGCGGTCAGAGCCACTCGCCGTTGCGCACGACGCCTACCGCCAGACCTTCGACGGTCAGCGACTGCGTGCGGGTGTCGACGATAATCGGCTCGAATTCGTTGTTTTCCGGCAGCAGATGAACCACGGTGCCCTGCTTTTTCCAGCGCTTTACCGTGACTTCGTCATCAATGCGCGCTACGACGACCTGCCCGTTACGCACATCCTGCGTTTTATGCACAGCCAGCAGATCGCCATCCATAATGCCGATATCTTTCATCGACATACCGGCGACGCGCAGCAGGAAGTCAGCAGAGGGCTTAAACAGGTCGGGATCGACTTTGTAGTGCGTTTCAATGTGTTCCTGCGCCAGCAGCGGCTCGCCGGCGGCGACGCGGCCGATTAACGGCAGTCCGTTGGACTCTTCCTCTTCCATCAGCAGGCGAATGCCGCGTGATGCGCCGGAAACGATCTCGATAACGCCTTTACGCGCCAGCGCTTTAAGATGCTCTTCAGCGGCGTTGGGGGAACGGAACCCCAGCTGCGAGGCGATCTCCGCACGCGTTGGCGGCATGCCCGTCTGGTTGATATGGTCGCGAATCAGGTCATAAACCTGTTGCTGCCTGGTGGTTAATGCTTTCATCCCGCCCCCTGGTTGTTTATACAGTCGCTGTGAG
>Ga0157363_1002231_pt1 | contig 16952 bp, 5 predicted proteins | sample AttsexASBM1_FD_111477 | JGI IMG/M metagenome (GOLD analysis project Ga0157363, IMG submission 111477) | Fungus gardens microbial communities from leaf cutter ant in Ribeirão Preto, State of São Paulo, Brazil - Atta sexdens ASBM1 | ecosystem: Host-associated > Fungi > Mycelium > Unclassified ... | reverse complement strand
ATGAGTACACTTAAGTAAGAAAGCGATTATATTTGTTTAATATCGGATTAAATTTTTTTTTCATATTTTGAAAAAAATAGCTCTTTCATGCTCATTCTCTCCTACGATAAATTATTGCAATTTCGAATATTAAATACTAATCTCCTTATATTTCTGGAAAATCTCATTAACGGTTAATCCGAGAATAGAATAACTATGTATATATTAAGCAATAAAGAGAACGAATCTATTTATTTAAGATTCATTGTTTATTTAAGATTCAGTTTGTCAATCTTGCCGAAAAGATAGTTTACGTTTCAATGTAACGTGGCGGCCATCGTTGTAATTTCGTGCGAATGTAATTTCGTGCACGGCATTGAATCGATACTTTGCCATATCTCACGAGTCACTGATGGATGCTTTCACGCTGCATTCGATCAGCACCGCGGTTTCTTGCGTGATCAAAGCGCGATCACGCGAGTTCTCATTTTCTCGAGATAGCTTAAACTTTACGATCGCCAAGGCGCTCCACCAATTTTCTTCGATGCCTGGACTTGCGAGCGAGGCTTGCAAGATTGAGTGGGAGGAAGGCTGCTGAAAGTTAACGAAAGACGGAAAAACGGGTGGAAACTAAAAAGAAAAGAGGAGTAAACATGGACGTCATTGCATCCGATTTTATCGGACTAAGAGGCATATCCATCAGCGCTCCCAGATCCACGAGCATTCCTAGCCGACGTCTCGATTCCTTGTGCTTTTATAAAGCCTCGTGAAAGTTTCATTCTACGTCAGCCGTGTCTTCTCGCAGAAAGGAATTCTTTCATTTGTATCAAATGAAGCGACAAGCGAAGAAGATGTATCATTCTTACAAAACTCTCTCTTTCTTTCGCAAATATTTTTTATTTTCCATTATACATTGTAAGAGATTAGCGTGTCTCATATACAATAGTTTTAATCTTAAAGAAATTATTAGTAGAGAAATTAAAAACAGAGAATAAATTTGTTCAAAAATTAGATTGTTTTAGGTTAGGTTATTTCAGATTATTATATATTATTTTATAGATGAATTTATTTTTTAAATTAATAACTGGTAAAACATAAAAAAAAATAACTTTTCGTAATAATTTGAGATAAAATATGTATGAATGTTGAATAAATTAACGATGGCCTTTTATATTATTTATTATTATATTAAATACTTAAGTTAAAACGCATTAATGCATAATTTGAAAATCTTTATTACTTGTATTATAAAATTTTAATTAAAATTATTAATTAAAAAAAAAAATATATATATATATATATATATATATATATATATATATATATATATATATACACACACACGTGTGTGTGTGTGTGTGTGTGTGTGTGTGTGTGTGTGTGTGTGTGTGTGTGTTGTGTGTATGTGTGTGTATTCTTTCCTTTGAAATTATGTCTTTAATTAACTTTCCAATTAAATTAAATACAAAATAAAAAAATAAACGCGCATGACTGCCTTTTTAATAATTAATATAGATTTATCTTTCATTTCAGTAAGTATTAAGGATAAAGTTCCCAGCAAAACGCAACTAACGAATTAAAAGACTTAATTAACGAATAATGTAAAATCCATTTAATAATAATTTATTAGGCACATCAATATGTTATTTAAAATAAATCTTAAAAGTTATAGTCGATGATCATTATTCTGGCATTTTTTGTTAATTTTCTCAATAAATTTTCGAAATATCTCATATAGTGGGAGCAATACAAAATCACGAAAAACCCAAATTGGAAGAGAAAGCGGAAATCTTTGAATTTCATAGCAAATAGAGGCAGATACAACAATGTATATATGTATAATGCATGCATACACGTTACTATCGCCTATATTACATTACTATTTATGATCTCAGCTTAGATATCATGCGTATGATGTTCTGTCTCCATTGTCGGGACAATCTATCATAAGCAGTGCACTTTGTGCTGTACTACGATATATGGCGAAGATATTACCGACATGAACGTGTTGGCACAGCGCGGTGGCTCGAAGTTCTCGAGGACTGCCGATTGGATTCTATTAGAGTTCATTAAAGCGTATTACGAAGGCCTCGCGGGGCAAGGTGATCCATCCACTTTGAGTACCGAAGTGGTTGATGATTGTCGCGGAAATTTCGAAGTTAAATCGCCGACGTCTTGCCGGAGATTATCGACATTGAATTTTTTTTCCAGAAAAAAATTAAAATACACGGTGGAATCAAATGCCGCGATTTCGTTGCGAGAATAATTATTTTCACATACAATCGTGATTTATCACAAAATAGTTCAATCAAGAGGAATTAAAATTAATAAGTCGTGGCGTGAAGAGTAATGATTTCACACAAACGCGAATTGATTGATGCGACGCATAAAAGTCACACATATTTGTGCGCTCGCGTGTATCAATGTTATCAAAATGTTATCAAAAGGAAGTCACCAGGCACAATATCCAGTGACGTGTTGAAAAAAAGACGCCATTATCCGCCGCGACACATAAACTGATGATGCGCGACATCAACGAGATAATTTCATTGCCACGTCGTTACTTCCAGCTATTCGATTTATGTATCGCGTATAAATTTATAAATTACCCTCCGATATACAGGAGAAATTTGCATACGAGAGTGTCTGCGCGCATACGAGTACATAAATGTATCGTTTTAATGTCACCACGTAAATCAAGCCACTTGTCCACTGCACTCGTTCGGTTGCATTGCATACGAAAGCAAGACAATTGATAATACGCACACACACACACACACGCGCGCGCATACTGATGTCACATTTTACATGTTAAAATTAAATTTTGTTTTTGCAGCTAGTATATAAAATCAAAATTACAATTACAAAGAGCATGATGCGTTCATTGATTGATTGCATTAATTACTGAACGATATCGTCATTCGATCAAATTTACATTGTGTTATGTATATCTCATAAATTTCTTAAGTTCCCACTTGCCTTCGCGTGTTATCTTAATTAAATTTTCGCGCGGATGTAAATTTTATCGACTGGATTCTGCATTCATAGATGAGAAACTTTGATGAAACATTTATGCAATGACGTAATAATTTTCGTGCTTAATGCAATAATCAATTATTTCAAATTTGCACACTTTAAAGTGATGCTGATATTAGTGTTTTATCGATTAAACGTAATAATTTTCGTAATGAATTTTCATAAAAGAGAAAATAATCTTACAACCTCCATTTTTATTTTATACAATAACTGTGTTAATAATCAATATTAAAATTAAAAATTTAACAATTATGATTACATTCTTCATAAAATTCCAAGTTATCAAAGTTGTAAAATATTTATCAATATATTAAAAATAAAAATTATTTTTTATAAAAACGCGATAACATTGCATCAAAGAGAAATAGAAATATTAATGACGCATCCACAAAAATAGATTTAACAATTGAATTTGTTCAAAGAAAACATAGTATTTGGTTACAAAATTATATTTATAATAAATAAAATATTAGAAAACGATACGTGACAAGTAATTTACGTGGTCGTCTATAAGACTTTCTATGTTGCGAAAGGACATATACTATCCTTTATCATGATCTAACGCTTGAACTCTTCTGTATCAACATCGCGTTTGCTAACCGCATCTGCTACTTTCATATTCATAACAACATGCCGAAGATCTTGTTATATCGTGCCTGATGCATTCGCTTTGATATTTGGCATGATCTCGAAACTTTGAGCGAAATTGTAAATGTAGCGGCGATACAAATTCGCATCTGTTACAATTATATCAATAACGCACTGATATTTATGCAAACATTTCCTACTTTTTTCGCAATTTAAATATCTATTGTAGATGAAATATATCGTATTGCTTATTCTTTGACGTATTAAATTTTATTAAACAAAACTTTATTAAATTTACTAACAGGATCAACTTTAATAAATAACAAAATTTTATTATAACTAATTTCAAGCGCATGCTGTGCATCTTTGCAATTATTTTGTTAGAAAAAAAAATGTATAATAATTATCCTTTGACGAATTTAATTTTATTAAAAGAAACTGAATTTATTAAATTTACTAGATTTAATAGAATCAAATTTAATTTAATTTAAGGTAGTAACAAAATTTTATTTTCCAAGTAATTCCAAGTGCTCGCTGCCTTTGAAACGATTTATGAAATTTAAAAAAAAGATGACAACCAATCAAATTTTTATCAAAGCAGAAATCTGTAGTCAAAAGTAAAGTTTAAAATATTTTTATACTGCATTTTTATATTGCATTAAAAAGCTTCAATATTAAAATCAATATTGATTAAAAAGAAGTAGAAATGAAAAATTGATAAAACGAATACGAAAGACAGAGCAAGAGGGACGGTTATGTAAAAAAAAAAGATGGAATGCTCGAGAAAATATAAACAAGTAGAGCTTTCAGTATACGTCACTCGAATGAGCAATGGTTATGGCAAAAGTTTTCCACCGGTACGTGCCCTCGCGAGTATCGCAAATATGACCGTGCATTTCCGGAACGCCAACGATTTGTCACGAGAAAGTTCTATAAGCTCCCTGGTTCACCGTTTCCTTCGCAAGGAGGGCGAACATATCTTCCCAATTCGAATTTCTATCATCGATCCTTCTTTAGGTTTTTTAAATTATCATGGTGACAAATTTTATTTTATATTAAATATTATTCTATCAAAATTAATTTTACAATTAAACTGCAATGTTAATTGGAATTTAATGAATTATTATTCACAAGATGTGAACGTGAGAACCATTAGACCATTTGAGCTTAATTCAGCGTATGTTAACTTTTTTATAATTATGTTTTTGATAAATTCAATAGTTATTTCACTTTTAATATCTGGAACTTTTAATATCTGGAGACACGATAATGTCTCGGCACTAAGATGAACAAAGCATCATGATTAAGATGATACTGAAGGGGATTGAAATGTACAATATATATATATATATATACATATATATATATATATATATATATATATATTCAACACATTAACAATTTGTGTTATCTTTGCAAGGCATCTTTTAATCTACTGCAACATTGTATTATCAAATAATATTTATTTCAAATTTAAATTGGATTTATATTTCACTTTGTATATATTCATATAATAGTATATTGTAGTAAATACTTAAGTGCATCAGTCACTTTTTTTATTCCCTAATTCTCTTTTTATACTTTCTTCAGTAATTAGGTATAGGAAAAAGTTCGTGACGTTTTTTTAATGCCATCTAACGGGAAAAACACCACGAACTTTTTCTCACACCTAATATAAATATTAAAAAATCGCGCACGCAATTTTGTATCAATTTTCGCGATCTGAAAGATAAATCCTAATATAAATCTTGAATGGCAATTTTCTTTTCTTATTTAAGAAAGATCTGGTCATATAAAACTGATATCATATTACTTGTAATTTCAGACGGCCAAAGTCGATTTCGAAATCAACCTTCCGCCGGAAAATACGCACCAACCAGTTATTATTTATTCATGTTCCCGAAATACATTCGATTGCATGCGAACAAGAATTCTTCTAGCGTTACACGAGGATTGATACGAAAATCGAAATCTCGAGCTCATTCTCGTAAACCGCAAATGTAGTAAGAGACATTCATCAGTATGCGACCAAACGTTTCGATGGTTCTCAATTAATTTAAACACGAATCATTAGGCTTCTGACTAGTTGCGGCATGTTAGAATCGTGATATCGAAGCCAGGAACGATACGTTAATTTATGTTGCACCATTTTTAAAGACAATGTGAATGAAACGAAATGACAAGATTACTTTAAAACATTTGTAAAAATCGATGAAAATTGTCTTTTCCTCTTTTGATAGTCAGTAAATGATCGTAAAAGACACGTAAAATGAGCCTATATTTGGGCAGAAACATAAGATAACAGCTGTTGAAACGAGTAAAATATATGCTTTACATATAAAATTCCAAGATAACTTAGTTTTCATCGAGGATTACGACTTTGATCAGTATGAGACAAATCACATTTTCACAATTAATCAAATAATAACGAAATAGCATGCAACATAAAATTTCGTCGTCAAAACGTTACTTTTCCACGCCTACAAGTTCAGCCAATTATCGTGATGTGGTGCTGTAACACATATAAGTACGAGTCCATATGCGTGTTCTCGCCGTCGGCACGCCGAAAGTGAACGAGACAGCGAGTTCTTTCTCAAACTAGTCACTTGTTTCAAGCGTCCGAAAATGTCTTCTTAGCAATCTCGGCCGCTCGATGGTCCACGGCATAGGATAAGGGACAAGGATTATTCTAAATAACATATAATAATAAAGGAATTTTAAATTATAGTAATAGTGTATACCTTCCATTAATCCAGAATAGTATAAATCATGTTAAAACGCAACAGTTTATGTGATATTTAATTGTACGATTTTAATTGTACGAAGTTTACGATTTTTTATGCTCATTACATACCTCCTTCACAACTTCAGGTAGCAAGAATAATTCAGTAGAAGTAGAATTTTACCGGAAAAAAATTATAAATCAGCATTTATCTTCAAAGGCTAAAATCTTCGAAAAGTATCAGAAAAGAAATGTGTGTTTAAGACTCGAGTTGTGAAGAAATTATGCGAAAAAAAATTGAATAGTTGCAAAAAGCATGTTTTTCGCTTATAAAACGAAAGATATTCATTGTATGGAAAAAAGTTTGGTATGAAAAATATAGATATTCGAAATATCTACAAAATAAGACGTGGAATATTAAAATCTATTAGTTAAATAGAAAAAATAAATAAAAACCACTGAAAAAGATTTTTTTTCATTCGCTCTCTGTTCATTAAGATTTAAACGCAAAGCTTCGAAATTTTTGTAAAATGTAGCTTTCATAATGACAACAAATCTAGTTCTGAATGAGTCCTGAAATGTTCATTAGTTTTTGCAAAAAGCCATTTGTTGACTAAAAACCTGTCTGCGGAAAACTTAATTATTTACATTTTTGAGCAATTTACAGGGATAATTTTTCTTCTTCAAGAGTTGACACTATCACGTGCATTTAGTAACAAAACGATTTGCAGTTATTTTTTGCAGTTAAACTATTATAAAATGACTTTGACAAGCGGGTATCTTTTTTTCGTATAAAAAAATGGAATAATGGAATAATTCTGTTAATATGCATCATATCAAATAGCCATGTGAATTTGATAGTTAAGTTTTCTACTCATTTAAAAATAAAAAGGATATTCTCCGATTATTAGGAACCTAAACAACAATTAAAAAAAAAATCATTGTAGTTCTAATTTTTAAGATTAAGAATTCTGTTTGGTACCAATTTATCAAGGAAGAATTGAATTTGCTAAAAAATTCTTGAATCTTTTGCTGCTGAAAAAGTTGTTTGTTTAAAACCATTGGAAAATTGAGGAATGCGAGCAAGACAGAACAGTGCGCCGAGCAGAATGGGGGAAGCCGGCGTGCAGTGGAGAAGATCGGGCCGCTCAGCAACTCGCACGTATCTGATTTCGTGCGTTAAATTTGTTAAATTTATATTTGCTCAGCAATAAATTGATGTAGAAACAAGATTTTTTTTAAATCTGAGATAGCTTGACGAGATATAAACAAATGTTTTGCGAAATAATTGTAACCATTAAATTTTTAGTTCTTCTTTTCTTGAATTTTTATTTTTGCGGTTTATTACTAAAAAAATCACGTTTGAGTATGGAGTGCATGTCTCATTAACAAATTTAAATCACATGAGCTATGTTTCTTTATTTAATATGTTGTAAAAAGTATCTAATTGGACAATTAAATGTATGGAATTATCAGTACAAAATTGTATTTATGAATTTAATTGCAGATGCAAATATGACGTAAAGAAATAATTAATAACTAATTTGCCAAATGTTAGTGTAACTGTTAGAAAAAGTAATTGCAAAATATATTTTTCATATAACATTAATTTACTTTTATATTTGCAAAAGTTATTATATCTTCAATAGTTACGCTAACATTTAGTAAATTATTTATTAATTATTTGTTTAACATATATCATATTTGCATCTAAATTCATGAAAAAAATTTTTGTACTGATAATTCCATACATATAATTGTTCAGTTGAATTTTTTACAGCATTATTAAATATAAAGAAACATAACTCATGTGACTTAAATTTGTTAATGAGACATGCATTCCATATTCAAACGTGATTTTTTTAATAAACTGAAAAAGAATTCAAGAAAAGAAAAATTATAAATTTTATGGTTACAATTACTTTGCGAAACATTTGATTAAGCTATTTGTTTATATTTCGTCGAGCTACTCCAGATTTAAAAAAAAATCATATTTCTATGTCAATATATTGCTGAGAAAATATAAATTTAACAAATTTTAACGCACGAAATCAGATACGTGCGAATCACTGAGCGGCCCGATCTTCTCCACTCCGGCGCGCTGTCGCGTTTCTCAACTTTCCAATGATTTTAAACAAACTCTTTCGATAATAAAAAGTTCGAGAATTTTTTAACATCAAATTCAATTCTTCCTTGACAAATTGGTGCCAGACGGGACTCTTAATCTTAAAAATTAGCATCGCATCTTTTATGTTAAATTTATACATCCGATTTTATTTTTACACTGAGGAAGACTTAATCGAAAGGATTGAAACGTTTGTCATTTTTTCTTAAGAATTAAGTATATGATTTCACACACCTAATCTATGTTGGCTTTCATTGGCTGATTTACACTCTTTTTTGGATTTAAAAATTAGAACCATAGTGATTTTTTGAAAAAAAAATTGTTATCGGCTTTTAATAATCGGAGAGTAACCTTTCTTTAAATAGAAAAATCTCAATTGTCGAATGTTTTATACGGATATTTAATATAATGCACATTAACAGAATTATTCCATTTTTTTATACAAAAAAAATACCCACTTTTCAAAGTCATTTTATAATGCAATACTTTAACTGCAAAAAATTGTTTTGTTATTAAATGTATGTGATAGTACAAGTGAAAAAAAGGCCTTTTTCAGAGTTTTTTATTTTTCTTTTACTTAACTAATAGATCGGTTTTAATGTTCCACATCTCATTTTGTAGGTATTTCAAATACCTACATTTTTCATACTGAACTTTTTCCATACAATTAATATCTTTCGTTTTATAAGCGAAAAATGTGCTTTTTGCAACTATTTGATTTTTTTTGCATATTTTCTTCACAAGTCTCGAATCTCAAACATATGCATTTCTTTTCTGATAGCCTTTCGAAGATTTTTTTCGTGAAGAGAAATACTGGTTTATTTTTAATTTTTATCTGGTAAAATTCTAGTTCTACTGAACTATTCTTGCTACTCGAGTATAAAGGAGATATATAACGCGCATAAAAAATCGTAAACAATTAAATATCTCATAATTTGTTGTGTTTTAACATGACTTATTCAGGATTAATGAGAGGGTTATACTATTACTACAATTTATTAAAACTTATATATTATTTAGAATAACCCTTTCCCCTTATTCTTGTCGGAAGCTGCCGAGCGGCCGAGAAAATATTTTCGGTTGCTTGAAACAAACGACTAGTGTGAGAAGGAGCTATCTCGTTCACTCTCGGCGCGCCGAAGGCGAGCACACGTACACTCGTGCTTGAATGTATGACTACCGGTTTCGCCAGACTGCCGTTTGATTCTGTGTCGCTACCGACGCAGAGTTCTTGGCTGAGTAGTCAGGAGCCTTAAAGGATAAATCTACCGGGATTCTCGCCTGCGCCGGCGCGGCACGCCAAAACTTCCGGTGGCTGTCATTAACTACACGATAAATGAACCGTGTATACTCGCACCTGTGTTCCATACAAATTTACGAGAAACCTGAAATCCATCCGATAGATGGAAGTAAGTAATTAACAAATGAATAAACAACTGGTTAAAATCTAAGAAAATCAATATAAGAAAAAAATAAGACAGTGCAATTTGATTGAATAAAGTTAATAAACTTGAGGAAATATGTTATATATAGGATGCATTTTTTTTCTCTCTTTCTCTGTAAAATATTTAAAACATCGTGAGTTTCGATCAATCTGATAATAACTTTTTAGCATCTTCAAATTGAACTTTAAATCAAAACTTTGTTTGTCAAATAAGGATTTGGAATAAAATAAAATAAAATTTTGTTCTATTTACAGATTTTATTTACAGGATTATTTACAGAATTTATTGCAAAAAATTTTTCATTTTTATGCCTTTAAATTTGATTATTTAAAAAAGTTTTTCAATATTTATATGTTTTCTTTAAAAGAAAAGTAAACTAAAAAAGTAAAGAAAATAAACTAAGAAAATAAACTAAAGAACTGCCTGAAAAATATATCTATAAAATTTATTTAAATATTTTTACAACATAATTTATTTATCAATTTGGAACACAACTTTGGAATTATTTTGCGAATAAGTTTAAAAACATTCATAAACTATTCATCAACCAATTTTCTCAAACTCGCTGAGTTTTAAGCAATGACCTGATTTAATACGAAAGCTAAAGCTTTTTATGTGATCGACGTTTTCTGGTTTTCAGTTCGAAACTGCAGCAATATCAACGTTGTCTATTAACATTATTATATTATAGTTTATCGAAGACGTGCGACAAAATTCCCGTTGATTATCGGTGCAACACTGATTTCGTTAGATCCTATTAATGTCTCGTCTAGTAAAGATTAAATTTCTATCAAAAAATAGAGATTATTTACATTATACCAAAAATAAATAATATAAATTACATTACTGCAAGTTATTGTACAAAACAATTATTGATCTTTAAATATAAGAGATAATTTTTTTCTAAAATTATAATAAATATTGATAATTGGAATAATATTCGAAATTATATATATTTCTTTTAATTCGTCATAATTAATAAAAATTGACAACTCATATTCTATAAAAGCATTTCTTTTATATTAATATTACTTGTGGTATATTTATTTTACATAATATTACATATACTATTTACATAAATAGAATTATTCAATTCGAATCGGAAATAAATTTTACTGAAATTTTGTTGTTATTGCAAATAGAAACTCTAACTAAATTGTAGCAAAAGCATCAGTAAACAAATTGCAATGCAACCGAAACTCAACCGATGTCGGTCGGTTTGTGCTTTATATGAGCAGTCATGTTTACTATGTTTGCAGCGGAACAGTTGTTTGGTGTTTCCCGAAGTTGAGATCCGAATTTCGCCGCGAAGTGCTAAATCAACTGCACTTAATACAAGTCTGTTAGTCGAGAACTGAAACGTTTGATAAAAGTTCCAGACATACACACGTTACATGTTATGGTAGACATTAAAAGTTTAAAATTATTACTCTTTTACATTAGCATGCATTTTTCACATTGTGAAAATTACATGAATTAAAGCCGTGGAAATGTTCAGTCTTATTATTCACGTCATGCGATTAAAATGTTTTAATTACAAAATAGAAAACGTGCTCTTTATTAATCAAATAGTTAATTAAAATTGACATTGTTACTCATCATAATTAATTGAATCTCGACTAAAGAGATAAATTTCTGATTACTTAATATTGGATTTGTAATTAATGTGACATTTTATGATAACGCGTCTGCTTGCACCATATTATATTGAAACGCGGTACATAACTGCCTAATGATATTAGTACCGTCATAATATAGGAAAGATTTGACCATGAAGCGATTATTCCGCTTTCTGATTACATGAAAATTAATCCACCAAGTATAACGTGACATTTTCTTCCGCGAATTCACTGACTAGAAAATCGTAAGTAATTAATTAGCAAAACCTAAATTTTGTTAGCGTATAAAAATAACATTAATATATTCACATACCCTTTGAAAATTTATGCAGCAAATAATATCTTAATTTAAAATCAAATAAGTGTTAAAAAATATTATCCTATAATCATGGAAATAAGAATTAAAAATTTGATTTTGTTGCTTGACATGAATAAAAACGCTAATAATATTTGTATATTTAAATTATAATAAAGATAAACGACGATTCCAAATCGGATAGTAGATAGAATTAACGAGCAGTTACATTCGTTACTTCGAAAATTTCATTATGCATTTTTTCTGAAAGCGCTCTATGTCTTGAGGGAATAAAAAAGAGAAATAAGTAGAACTCATCGGGAAATTGCCCTTGAAATGTTTCGTATGCGCCGAGAAAGTCAGATGTGCCATCAAGTTGTTCTAACGTTCATAAGATACAAGACAAGAAAAAACTTATGATTGAAGTGTGATGAGAAAAGAAGACCATCATTTTCTCGCTAAAAAAGAAAATTCACATTAAGGTAGAAAAAAGATAAATCTGATTAGGATCATAATACACATAAAAGATGAAATTACGTAAACTTGGATAAAAGTAAAATGAATATTCTATAGAATTTTGTTTCCTGTTTTATTACGGACTGAATTGTGGATGGAGAGTAATTTCGTTCATTAATTATCATCTCGAAAGTACCTCTGCATGATTAATCGATTAAGGATACACAATCTATAATTTAGATTAATGCATCTCAATTTTGATATGTTAAATTGTTGTACGAAGTTTCCTTTATATTTTTTTTCTTCATAAACAGAAGAACGCTTTAAATATGAAGAATAATAGTAATTAACTAATACTTTTTGGTAGGAAACGATTAAGTTTTCCGCACGAAAAATAATAAACTATGTTTTCACATTATTTTTATTGGCTACTATTCGATTGTAATGTAATTTCCATTTGTATGTTTATGCTATACTATACATATGAAAGCAATAATCTTTCTATTTTAAACATACAATTATTATTATTAAAACAACTTATAATATATAATACCATTTGTTATGTTTTATTTAATTTATTTACCGTTTTATTAAAACTCGATTTATTTATATTCATTCTATTTATATATTACAAATTGTATTGTCAAGCTCTTTTCTGTATAACATCATGAATTTCTCCTTGTTTTCAAAAAAAGCACTCTGCTGTATACATTTGTACGCAAAACATTAATCACCTTTTGTTAATTAACTTGTACCAACCTTTCTGCTATGGTTCATATTTGCGCGATAATATTATATTGCTCGAGGATATGAGCATCATATTATCTATATTCCACAATGAGTTTTTGACAAATAAACGAGAAATAATTCGTGAATCCTTCCTTTCATGTCAGCAACAAAAGAATTATTTTCGAAAACCAGATTATCATTAATTTAAATATTGCAGATCATACATATATTATCTATCTATACTATGTATTTTACAATAAAATGTTTTGCAAATTCGATATTTCATGTGTTTACAAATATAAATGTTTAAATTGAAAATATGACCAAAGTTTACTCTGGTTGCGGCTATTGTAAAATAAGTAACCCTTTGGGATTCGATGTATTTTCAACAATTTCTTGAGCTAGACAGAATCTCTAGACGTTTTACACGGAGAAAACAAACAAAAACAAGCTCATGTTTTCGATATTCGAGCCATCTCTCGAAATCCAATTTAATACAGGTATCAATGCATCGCCACCATTCACGACGAATCACTCGATAACACTGCGGAGCGTTATCGAAAAGGTAAAGTAGAACCGAAAAGAATCAAAACGACGCTAGCAAAGCGAGAGAATATGAAAAACTTGAACTAAGGATGCCAAAGATATAACATATACCAGATATAACAATTCGACGAACTGAAACGGTGGTTTTCTTCCTGACTTTCTCAGTCAATTTTAGAATTTAATCTTGAAGTTTGTATTATGCCAATAGAAATATTGATGAATGTTTGATATCTTTCAATCTCAGCTTTTCGCGCCGTTTGCGCACGGTAAAACATTTCTGCGGTCGCAGATGTAGGCTGCAAATAAAACGCGCGCAAAGTACGAAGGATTAGCAGATGGCTTTCCAGAGCGAAGTGCACACCCCGAAGGCATTCGCGATGCATCGAGTGGCGAGAGATAACACCCGGAAGCGAACACATTACGTTATGGTGAGATGGCGAGGTAGTGGTTGAGGTGGAATTTGCGGATCGGGATCGAATGCCTTGTTCATGTTCCAAAGTGCATCAAAACTATCTTATATTAACATACTCCATCGAATGTTTGTCTCATTATATCTTGATATTTACGACAATTGAAGACCTTTTCGTACATTGCTTATCGCGAGTGTATTATCGTCACAGTTTAGTTTAGGAGATCGGACAAACGAATTTATATTGCGATCGTTCGCTCTATTCCAATAATGGAATAACGTCACTCCAACGTAACTTGAAACTACATATATTGAGAAAAAAGTTTGGTATTTATAATGCAATTGCAAAAATAATTATAATTAAGAATTCCACGATTATTGTACGATTATTATACTAGTTATAAGGTTAATAATATTAATCATATACGTAGTCCTTTTAAACATTGTTGAAAAAATTGTAAATTATAATTGTACATATTAATACAGTACATATTAATACATTAAAATATTAAAATATAAATGATAAATTAAGTAAACATTTTTATTTAATAAATGCAATCATAATTATAGTGAACTATTTTTCTAAATTTACTTACTACTTAATAATAATAATAATAATTTAAAAATATGTTTAAAAAAATTAAAGATTTTCAAACAGTGTGTGCGAGATTATTATTAACAACACAATTGACTATATTTGCAATAATTATAAATATATAAAAAATATATAAATAATAATGTGGCTCAATACAATAAAATGAACAATAATAGACAAGAAGAGCTACAATCCGAAATAATAATTTTAATCTTTAAAAACTAATGATCACATATTAAACATAAATACTATAGACGTTTCGACACCGATCGCGGGTCATTATTAATATTATATTAAAATTGTAATAAAATTAATCTCGTTATGCATACATTATAATGAGAAAGTAAAAAAAATAAACATAAAATTACTATATCATATTCGAAAAAAACTATAAATACATAAATTTTTGAATATTATGTACTCGTACAACGATTAATTTTACTATTTCAATTTTAATATAACATTGATAATGATCTGATCAGTATTGAAACGTTAGTGTTTATGTTTAATATGTTGAGCATTATTTTTGGAAGATTAAAGTTATTGTTTCAGCTTGTAGCTTTTATGATCTATTATTGTTAATTTTATAAGTGATATAATTGACTATAAATGACTATAAATTATAGTTTAATTATGCTAATTGTAATCATATTTTCTCTCAATTCACTCTTTATCGATATTCAAATAACATAATATGATTTACATATGCTTTTATGATTTCCTAAAATATTTAACGTTATTTAAAATATTATATTTATGTACTTTACATAACTTTAATTTACGCTTTAATTTTTATTATCCTTTTCCCCTCAATATAAATTTTTTTTTAATTGAAACTAATTCTAGAGGATGTGATTCTATCTTCACAATTATAAAAAAAAAGGATAATAATTTTCACAGCCACTGACACGCTTTTACTGCAGATAATTCCGTTATCATAAAACAAACAAATGTAACAATCATGTCGGCTAACAAATATCTACACAAGTGCGCGATGTAACTAAAATACGAAATGCAGTTCTATGGGCAAACATAGAAAATTGAAATTTACCAAGATGGATTCGTTTATTTGATATTCATTGCGCGAGTTTTGACGCAACCATTTCATACCGAGTCGAGCGTCGCCAAAAAATAGAAAGCATGGTTTAAAGACAAGAGAAAAGTGAAGAGAGAAGAAAGGAGAGATTAGACGAAATGCACTAGATAAGAATATCGTTATACAAGAAACTATTTTGGCCGAGATATCGGTAAACAGAAGAAAAATGGACTTCGAGCCTCGAAAGGATATTAGGAGGAAGAAGAAAGAAAAAGATAGTCGGAGTTTGAAAAAGTAGGGTTAAGAGAAGGTGAAGATATTGACGGGAAACTACGCAGAGAATCTTCCCGATCTAACTGAAAATCAATACAAATTTCCACGGTACACATCGGAGAAGATTCGGTATCCATTTCTCCTGAACAAACGTCTTTTGATATCGTAATCTTTTCTGAACACATTCGTTCTCTTTTTCTCACTTCTCTCTCATGTTGTTTATATCCGACCGATTCCACAGTTTGACTCGAATAATAACCACTTTCAAAGCGGACAAAAATATTTTCTCGCTTCATCAGATCATCATTTATGACATTTCACCTTACCGACACCTTTAATAAAGAATTTTACATAATTTGTTGCATGTTAACTATTCCATTTAACTCATATAATACATTATTACAATATTTATAATGTAGATCAAGTATTATAGAGGATGTCTTACAACACAATATACAACAATTATAGGATTGTATACAATTAGTGATGATGTAAATTTTATATAGTTATAGAGATCATATTACATTGTATATATAGACGTATATATAGAAGTTTCCACCAAGGGTTCGAATGCATAGAGTCGAGTCAGAATCGAGTTGGCGTGAGCGCTCTTACAATGGAAACACCTTAAACTCTACCAATAAAATTTTAAGGATCTAAATGAAGTTAGTAGTCGGTGCAAATAATAAAAATCGAGATAGTAAAGGTTGTAATGTTGTCAACATCTGAATCCAAACTGTACTATTTGCAATTGTGCTTGTCAAGCGAAAATTGAACCGTGTTGTGTATTTTCGCATGAGTATTTTTACTTTTTTATATAACAATGGACAAAAATAAAGAAAAAAGAAGCTGATCACTTGAGAGTAACGAAACAAAATTGCAGCTGATTTTTTACAATTGATAAGTTGATAACATTCAACCCTGTTGCAACACTAGTGTAACCTCGTGTCACAGTATATTCAGTAGCGGAACTCTTTGTCGGTATCTTTGATGTTAGTGTTGGACAAAATGGAGTGCACATGCGCGAAATAAGTAAATAACGCCATCTGAATTTCTTTCTCGGTTGCTCTTTATTTTTCCTCTCTCTCTCTCTCTCTCT
>Ga0157363_1002230_pt1 | contig 16952 bp, 8 predicted proteins | sample AttsexASBM1_FD_111477 | JGI IMG/M metagenome (GOLD analysis project Ga0157363, IMG submission 111477) | Fungus gardens microbial communities from leaf cutter ant in Ribeirão Preto, State of São Paulo, Brazil - Atta sexdens ASBM1 | ecosystem: Host-associated > Fungi > Mycelium > Unclassified ... | reverse complement strand
TTTTTCATCCATCTAGTATTGATGTATATTGACTTGCATTATTGATTTATTTTTATTTATTTCTTTGATGCCTTATTATCCAATATTGTTTAATTTTAATCTTCGTGTAACTCTCTCTCTTCATCTTTTTCTAGTAATTCTAAAAATAAGAAGAAAATGAATCACTTGAACTGCGACGAAAGTTCTACAATGGCAGAGACAGACATGAAAATCTTGTCATTTGATAAATAATCCTCTTCACCTTTAGATATCTGTCGTTTGAATATTTCTTCTCTTTTTCTCTGTCTTTTTTCTCAACATTTACGCGATTGTTGACGATCTTGACAGTTTTCTAAACCATCCAATGGATATCTGCCCGTATGAGCCACAGATCGTGGCTCTCGCTTTCGTTATATGAACAGAACTGTTTATTGAATTCTGGAAAGTTCGTTTAATAAATTTAATAAATTAACTTCGCCACGTGCGACGCGCGCCACGTGCGACGCATTCGATACGCGTGTGGTACCTATGATAACATTATTTAATTGCATACTTGAAATCGGGAATTAAATCAGCGTTGATTAACGGAGAGAAAGCTGGAGAGAACCCCCGATGCATATTTTCACGGAAATAATTTACTCTTTAAAACCTCGATTTCGTTCGAATTAACGTATTTATTTAACGAGGGAAGAGGGCAGGTAAATACGGCCTGGGCGAGGCTGACTTGGTGATTAATATTTCAGATAGCATCAAGTAGTATTAATAAACTGTATTAAAGTAAATAGCGTTTGCTGAAATTTTACCGGCAATGCGATTGACAGAGGCGAGAGTAGATGCATCGTGCTCCTTGAAGTCTCGTGTCATAATTGCAAGACTTTCAGTAAACGCAAACGCGGGAATACGAAATTATATACGAGAGTTTCTGCGGTACGGTGTTTTGCCTGGTTAAATTTTTATCACCACGTCGTCTTCGTCATCGTCGAGGTTGCCGTCTGCTGAGCGAGAGTGAACGGCACTCGATGTAATGAATGCGATGCGGTGAACGCGAAGGGACTCCAAAAACGCCCTGAATCAAATCTGCGAAAGAGAGAGACGTGAAAAACCGTACGAGTGTCTGTCGGTTTAATGAACGTTATTTTTGGAGTTAAAAGAGAGAAGGTCTTAATCATTATTTAGATATCGTTCTCGATAATATACGATACTTCTAATTGCCAATTGACCTGCCTGATAAATTAATTTCTGTGAGACGATCGTTGTGAAATGCGATAAAATCTCGTCTCAAAAATGCGGCCAAGAAACATTCGATTGATCCTCCGCCTTGCCATATTCATGTAACGGATAATGTAATTTAATTAGTAGGAGTTATATTTCGACAAGTAGTAATGGATTCTTGCTTATAATTAGCGAAATTGAAGTACGGCTTTAATTGTGACGTTACTGATTGAATATTTACGGATCTACTAAATTAAGCTCTTGGTGGTTTAAATTGGTTAGGAGATATGACGTTTTGGAGTTTTAAATGAATATTATTTTAATGGAAATTTTGATGTGACTTAATTAACTTAATTATCGAAAATTTAATTAATTATTGAGGATTATCGATCGTTTATGAAATATTGAGTTGTCCGGAAAGTTCGTGCCGATTAACCTATATAATTTAATAAATGTATACTAAAATTTAAATTTTCTACGTTTCAATTTTCCTTCAACATCGGCACGAATTTTTCGGACAACCTAATATATATATTTATTATTATTTTTTATTATTATATATTATGTACTTAATTATACATATATTATGAATATTTAATGCGAAAAACATTTTTAATTTGATGTAGATTATGTAGAACGAACAAATCTATATAAGATGTTTCTTGAAATTGATTTTAGAATTATCAACATGAATTAATGCAATTCTATTATTACCGCTTTTTATAGATCGTATTTTGTTGATGCAGATTAGTGCTAATATGACACGAGCGAATATGATTCGTTAAAGTTGCACGTAACGTTACGCAGCAAATATCACGTCCGTTCGCCGCGGTATTTCTATACGCTCGTACAAAAATTGCGAATCAAGTCGCCTTATCTCTGCATCTATTTTTTAATAAATAGACGTCATTAACATTCAATTGGTACACTCTGATTAATGCTTGTTGTATGACAATATGATATCGACGTTTGAATAATACTCTTCTCGACTATCATTCGATGAAGAAAGTCATCCAATTTTTCATTGTACACATTGAAAACAAAGTTTACAACACAGTTTAGTGAAATAATTTTTTATTGTATTAAACAAATATTTAATTGATATTATTTTATTGACATTATTTTATAAACATTTGCTAGCTAATTACTAAACTCTTTTTTCAATATACCTATACTTTTTTTGCGTAAACCTTTTTATGATGATAGAAGCCAATATAAGTTTTTAAGAGGCGCTCGATATCTCGACGTCTAAAAGTATTTTAGTGTTTTATATATATATATATATATATATATATATATTAAAAGGCGATAGAAATTGTTGTGACTTCGTGTTTAGAAAAAGTGATAATATAATTCTTGAAGTAGAAATATCTGTCTTGTAGCAAAGTTAGCAAGCGAAAGAGAGCTAAAGAAAACAATAAATAGTATCGATTTATTGAAGTAAAAGGTACTGGGCACGCGAAGGGTTTTTGAAATGTTCGGCAGCCGGAAGCTATGGCCGGATGTACGTGAATTAAATGCAGACACCATCCGTTTTTCAGTGGACACGCACCGTTAAATTATCCTGTCAATATTTAAAAGAATGGGATGGGGCTAGCTGGAAATCAACATATCATTGTCGAATAAACTTGAAAGTATCTTCTAAAACTATTCACATCCCAAAATGTCCTTTTCGAGAAAAATTTTGTAGTATTCAAAATATGTAGTACACATCCTCTTTAAATTCTTTGAGGTAGAATCTCACTCAAAAGAGTGAAAATTGAGCAGTCTTAAAAAAGGTAATTTTATAAAAGGTAAGTGTTTAAGTGAGATTTTATTCTTTAGAGTGAACTTTAGCTCTAAAAGTTTTAGAGAGCAACTATATTACTGTATCGACTAAAATTTTCCTCAGAGAGGATCTTTTGTGTAATGTAATTCAGATTAATATTCTCACGATAAAGTGGTAAATAATCCCTCGATGTCTGATGTAGACAAAAAGATGCATCATTCAAAGGGAAAAGGATTGACGAGATCGTGCTATCGCTACGAATTGAAAGAGCGGCAGAAATCCTTTGAAAAAACTGTTAAATCTCTTTTAACGTTGAATTGTACGGTATAAATGATTTATTTGAAACTTGCGAGAACCAACAGATTCGACGCGTCTAATTCTGCCGTCTCGTGGAACGTTTGATCTGCGCCGAAAATAGATCACGTGTATTCCAATGAGATAATCGATGAGTGGATTCAGGTGGGAAGAAAACTTTATTCGCGCGAGAATCGATGCGGATTGAGTCTTTCAGCATAGGTTTAATCACGAGTGGACAGGAAATGTCGCAGAAACGAGCAATGAAACGGCAATTCCTGCAAATGAATGAACGCACTGTAGTCTCCGTTCTTGCAATATATTCGCGCGAACAAAAAGTGACATATAGAGACGCGGTTATGAAAGAGAGACAGAACTTTAGAACGGCGGCGCGTTCTTTATCGCGTCACAAAGCGGTTATGCAACTACCCGTTCTTCCTTTACGGTACAGAGTGGACACTGAACTTGGTTACAATTAATAACGTAGACTTATACAACGTAGACTGCATGCATCGAAAAATTACTTTCTCTCGGAAATAATTTTTTGCTTTTTTTTCCTTCTCTTTATGCAATATGTACGCCTTCTTAATATCTAGCCGAATAATCTCGCGTTTAAATTCTCGAGGTTTAAACATTAAAAATTTTACGTTTATCTCGCTTCTCAGAACCTTTATCTTCGCTCGAACTCTTTTCCGTTCGTAAAGCCCTTTTGCGATTCAAGTCGCGGACAAGTCCTTCGATCAGAACGGGCCTTCTTCCTCGCTGCTCGTAAAAAGCAGCTCGCTTCGAATCCGGTCGGGGTGAATACCGTTGAATAGAATAATCATAGTGGTTTACGTCCGTTCTAAGCTGAGCAAACAGCCGACGCTGTAATCGTACACAACATGCGTTTAAAATGGTCGCCATAAATATTCCAGTAAATCTATTTGTACTCAATGAAATATCTCCGTTGCAGCAACGAGACCAGAAATAATTTTAGTTCGACGAAACAAAAAAAAAATGTTCTTATGAACGAGAGAACACCTCGAGATCTGAAACCGCGTCGCGAGCTGAATAAATCCACGTCAACCACCGTGAGGAGCTTCGAAATTCTTAGGAGCCCGCATTGGACGGCGACTATCGTCGTATTCTTTTCATTGGCATTGTTGGGCGAATATTACGAGAAACACTACAACAGAATCTGGCCAAACTTTTGATTAATCCATCGTTTTTTGTCAACTTCAATAAATTAGAATGAGTAACTCTTTGAATTTTTTGGAGTGAAATCTCCATTTTTCGAAAAAGAATAATTAGCTCTTTTAAGAAGTGAAATATTTTTACTCTTCTCCAAAAAATGGCTGTATTTTCACTCTCTTGGAGTGAGATTTCATTTCAAGAAATTTAGAGAAGATAGTATAAGTTGAGAATGAGATAGCGTAAGAAAGAAGGTACCCTTCTTTTTGTTTTAACAAAATTGCTCGTGGCTAAACTTTATTATTGAGTGTCTACTCATTACTAGAGAGCTTCTAATAAGAGTCTGAACACGAGAAAGTCACTTTTGATTGATCCGTCATATTTTAACAATTTCTGAGAAAGAGAGAGAGAGAGAGAGAGAGAGAGAGAGAGAGAGAGAGAAATAAACTAAAGAAAGATAAAACAGAATGAGAAAGAGAAAGAAATAATAAATGTATATTCTAATCCTTGTATCTCATAGATTTTTATTGTTATACCTACTATCTTACATACAAAACTGCGGTTCGTGTCCAGACTCTTATTGGAGGGTCTCTACTCATTACATGCCGCAAATGCTGCGACACGCCAAACGTCGATTCAACTCGTTGAAATATATGAGGCGTCGCAGTCATTTGGCAGGCGAGTCACATCGCGGATGTACATAAGAATACGTGTGTTTGTGCAGTCACTCTAAATCCATCGCGGCGCGGCGTGGCCGTTTTGCGGTGATCGCAGTTTGAATAGTTTTCGCACTCGATCCCTTCTTACCTTTCCCTCTCGTCTCGCCTCTCCATCCCTTCACGCCGATGAAATTCCCCGGAACGAGCTCCTCGTTTCTATTTCCAGTCCCAGTTCGAGACTTCCTTCGCAATCTTCCCTCTGTCTCTGCGTTCTTCTTGTTCGCTTCGCCGCGTTACTTCCGCCGCTAGGTCGAGCAATCGCATCTTCCACTCTCCGACCTCTCTCCTCGAGTTCTCGAGTCCGTTCGCCAGGAAACTCGGACGATATTCGCCCGGGATAGACTGTTCAAATCGCATTTCGTCCAGGCACCCGATTAGAAATTGCGCGAAACTTCGTTGAGGTCGTTTCTTCGGGATTATCTCGCCTGCAACGCTTCGTAAGATCTCTGACGATGCAGTAGAATTGCAACGCGAACTTATCTCACGATTCTCTCAGTTTTACCATCGTATGTATTTTAAATTCGTTGTTAATTTAAAAGTTTTTATTGGATCCATCTAATGTACTCTCTTAAAATTCGTACTTTATTTCAATATTATTATTATTATTATTATTATTATTTAGACGAAAAGTTTGCTACTATAATAGAAAGCCTAAATTGATAAAGTAAACTGTTTTAATGTCTGTCGCCACACAAATTAGTCATCTCGCTTAATCGTTAATCCGCTATACGATGGAGCCGTCTTACTCGACGCTCGGAACTAGCACATAGGTCAGCTGGAATGTTATTGCAGGACCTGAATGCAAGCTCCGGATGAAATTCCAAACATAATGTAGCGGCCGGTTGGCGTCTCCGTAAGGTCATCTGTTCGCATTACACGCGAGCTGAGCGTAAACGTATGCCGAATGTTATACGACACTTAATTAGTGTACACGGGTTCCTAATTTTAATGAGGAGAACATTCCTATATAGTCGAAGACGATGGAAACGCTTGAATCGAAAGCAATCTCACTATAGTCGCTCCAGCTTTATAATTTCAATGAAACGCTAAATATTATTCCTTAAATAACTGATTAGTCTTGGTATGGTCATACACAGCATTGAAATAATCAACGTCGTTTCTATTGTTCGGAATGTAATATCGATCTTAGAAGAGAATTTGTACCGTGTCTCGCGTTTTTGGTGCAATTTCTCGTTCCGACCGGGCATCGCGTGACAGGTGGACCGACGAAAGGTGCATTTACAGTCACGATTTTCCCATCACGGTTGTTCCACGCAACGTCGAGTTATATTTTTCTCCTTGATAGAACTGGGAATCTCCGTAAAAAAAGCGATGCGTCAATGCCATGCGAGACATCTGGCAGAGTCATAAAGATTCTCGGTGAGTTCACCAGAGTACGGAGAACAAGGGTGAAGTAGAAACTAAGGAACCGTTAGTGTATTAAGTGAAAACGAGAAGAGTAACAAATAGGTAGCAAAATGAAATTAAAAAAAAAAAGATATAAAAAGGGCGCGAGCAGAAAAGATTAGAAATTACGGAGAAATAGATGGAGGGAGACAAAGAAGAACGGACGGATAGAATGAGTCTTTCGAGTTGAATTCTCACTCAATGACGTCATCGTTTTCTTTAAACGAGAACTGGCTAGTAATTAAAAGTAGTATTTATAGAAAGCGTAATTAACGTGATGCATTTTTCACGACGAATTGGTGAAGACAAAATTATTTATTGAATTCGGGTATAAACATTTTTTCGTCTATCGTCTAATAGGAATTTTCGAAAAATAGCAATTTTTTTTATTGTTTTGATTTATATAAAAATCTGAAAAAATTTTGGTCAAAGCTTTAATACTTGTCAAAGATTGAACATGAATTTTTATCAGCACAGAAGTCGGATTATATTTTATGTATTTTTTGTAAATTTTTAAATTTATCTACCAGAATTCACAATCAAAATATTGATGGTACCTTTAAAGATTCCACGTCACCGGTGGAAAGTTAAAAGCCGATTAGACGAGTTAATCGCGTTTTTATATCTGCAAATCGCCATTTTGGTCATAATATCCGAGAGATAAACCGTCGCGACGTATTTATCCTGCAGAATAAAATCGCGGTACTTAATCATTCCGTTGGATAGCAAAAGTGTACACTTACCACTTGACAAGCGCGCATAAAAAAGAAAGCGGTACAAAAGAGAAAGAGAGGTACCATCTCTTTGTGTTTGCAGGGTAAGGAAGAACATAAAGAACAGCTTTTAAAGCAAAATTTTTCTCGGCAGTTAAATGAGCTTACAGTTACCGCATGTAAATATATATAAATTTTTGTTCCGTTGACATTTTTATCATTTTAATTACAGAGAGTTCATTTTCGATCATTTTTTTTCTCTGCGAGTCGCTTTATTTTTTAATTTCTTTTTGCGAATTGTTAGATGCGAACACTCATGGCGAATTAAGAATATTCATCACAGTGCACATTCTTCGTAAATCGTTGTGTGAATTCGCATAAATGCATGAAACGAAGAACAAGCTTCTTGTATCATATAGAAGGTGTATAAACATATGCAAGTTAATTAAAGGATTTTCGCAGTAAATGAGAATGCCGAGATTTAATTACATTTTGTGAGCCATGTTTGATGCATTTTGATAATTCACGTATGACAAATATCTGCGATCTGTAATAAATTATTACGCATGTAACGTATGTGAAAATGTAATGTATGTGAAAATATTAAAATAAATTAAATTTGTGAATCTATTCGCTTGCTTCTCGTAATGACAGCTTTATTACGAGGTATGGTGGACGCAAAGCATCGTAACGTAACGCTGTGCTCCATAAACGTCGTACAAAGCGGTCCAAATGAATACGCCGAGTTGTAAAGAGAAACGCGGCGGATGCGACGATCCTTAGCATTCAACTTGCGACTGACGCGCAAACATTTAAGAATCCCGCGTGGCAGAAGGGAGGCTCGAATCACGAAACAACCGACGGGACTCTCCACGAGATGCGAATCAGTGAAACGTTCCGTCGTTTAGACGAGAGAAGTCACGATAAAGTAAAGTCAGGCATACTCGGAGATGGCGACCCAATTTCGCTTCCCGCAGTATCTCGAGCTTTCAACTTGTCTTCTCGCATCGGAGAAGCAAGCAAACTCACGAACACCGAGATATTTACATTTACTTTCATACCACTGTCGAACTAACGAGCTTTCTGCGCCAGCGTGGTCCTTTACAAAAATTGTGTTTGCGCAGTTGCAAGATATATAATATATAATAGATTATTACGTACGCTATAAACTTTTAATTACAAGGAAAGAACGGTTTTGCTGAAAGCATTTAAAAATTTAGCTTATACATATAAATCTGAAAATATTTTTCTACATAGACATAGATATAAGACAATATATAAAGTATCAGTCACCATCATTATGTAATGATAGATCAATTTTCGAACTTAGCTTAGAATTCTCATGCTTGATAGCTTTTTTTCGATTTTTATATAGAATTAAATATTCCCCTAGGAGCGATTGATCCGCATAGTTGAGCTTAGCGAACTCAGGGACCCGAGCTCACTGCGGACATTCATCTGTATTACATACACATTTTTGTGAGAACAATAAATTTAAAGAAAAAAAATGGAAGCAAAATAATTTAATCCTCCGTTTACAATCTGGGTTTTTTCTGACTCAAGAATATCTCTAAAATAAAGAAGGATAGAATCTAGTTCTTCTTCCTAAAATATCTTGTTAAAAAACTATTTAGTAGTCTAATGTAATAGAGACGTTGAAAAGTAACCCTAAATTTTTCTATATCTTTTGAAAGTTTGGAATATAAAAAGCTTGATATGAACAACAGACGGAAGGTTAAGAATAACATGTACAATACAATTATATGTATTTGATATAGCAAGGTAGAGAAAGCTAAAACACATTTTTTTATTTATATTTCTTAATTAAAAAAGTATATCGATTACACATAGAGTTACATAGATTTTATGTTGAATTAAATAAGGAACACAGTTTAAGTCAGCAGCCGCAGATTCCTTCCGGCAAACTGTGTGCGTGACAAGTGCGTGAGGTCATAAAGTGCTATAGCTTAATAACACGAATGTACTAATTATATTTAACATTCTGCGCTTCAAGCGAGCTGACACGATGCAGTGATCTATATTCCAAACCATCCATTCTTATCGCTGTTAATGATGTAATCGTGAACAAATTACGGTCACACTGACACTTGGCGTATCTTCTTTAGCGCTGATGTCATTCGCGGATCTGCGGTTTGAAAGCCATTTCTCCTGATACGGTATGTGCAGGGTGTGTCCGAACTGTCGCTCTTTATCTCGGTGTAAACCTACGTTAAGATTCAGTTGCTGAGACATGACGTTATAAATTAAGAGCCGAACTGAATATAACAGTTCTATATAACTCTGAAGTCATGCATGAGAGACGCAAAGTGGTAGAATATAAGCTCTTACGTCAGAAAAATTAAACAGAAAGTCAGGTGGAAAGTAAACTCTGTCAGTTGAATATGATTTGAAAAATAGATTGTAGTTTCTCCTCGTACAAGTATATTCGTACGCACTTGACGCTATTTCCACGAAGCAGTTACTGAGTTTTCCTATAGGTACGACTGTAAAGTGGCCGAGACATGTACATACACATACATACATCTGTCTTCCCGAACTCACCTAATATGGCGCGGCGATATTTTCCACTCGTCGCACAAGTGTCTCGATATGACAATTCGGTATCGAGGCTCGTTAGCGGTCAATAAAGTGTTCGACGAATGACGCGAGTGTGCCAATTAAATTACAGACGATGGTATATCATATGAATACCGCTTTGACCGCAGCTCATTTTCCTGTAATTTATTCTTTATCTCTCGCAAAAGATAAAATCGCGATCTATTTATAATGAAAATTGTATGAAAATAAAATATCGAAATACTGTATTTATTTTTATGGATATTTTATTTTTAACTAGAATTTTAGCGATGGCTCTATATATATATAATTAAAACGCGCGAGAAATTGTATTTATTGATATTACACGGTTCATTTTTGGTTGAAATTTTGTAGTGAGATCCGCGGGAAAATTGCATTTACGCACCGTAAAAATCGAATGTAAAATTTTCACCGGATCACCTGGAGAATCCATCGAAATTCGCGCGTATTCAACCGCGTTAAACAAAGCGGAGGAAATCTCTTTCTAGGATAGAGAAACGAGTATATTTGCAGAAATCTCACGAGTCGATGTTCACGCAGTTTCACGAGAGCAGGTGTCTTATGAAAATACGTATCGCGCGCTCTCATACGTTATGACTACGAGGTACATACATATATACGCGGTCGTTATATATCACAGTTCCTCGATAGACGTCAGGACGCGGAGAGAAATGTTAAACACCGACAAGATACGAGAGGGTAGGCGAGCACCGCACGTGTCTGGATTTTTCGATTTTTCATCGTTTCATCGGGGATCACCGATGCGTTCTGACATCCCCATCGTGCACCCGCCGCGAATAATGCACCAGACTCATCGCTTCCTATCCCCGAGCTTGATGAGCTTTCGGCTTTTTTTTGTACGACGCGCGACAGCGTGTTCACGACAGCGTGGTATCGATAGGTCCCGACAGCCGTACCTATTTTTCGAATGGTACATCTGAACTAGAGATCCTCAAGTAAGAAATTGGATACCATACGTTTGGACCGCCATATTTCTCCTAGACCTACTTAAGATAGAATGAGCTAGATTATATACATAAGGTAGAATGAACTCATTCTATTTTACGCATCTATCTTATTCTATCTTAAGATCTGAAAAATATCTGAAAAATACGATGGATCAATCAGAAGTTATCTAAATATAATCCAAGTAGCCAATCTCTCGAACGGCTCGACAATGCTTGCTGTCCTCCCGATGTTCTTCCGCGAGATTCTCAACTTAGCCTTCCTAGGAAGCTTTCGTCGACGGAACCAAACGCGTAATATCTTTTGACATGACACTCAGCGGTACTCGATCCGCAGCTCCGCAGGTTTTACGGTCGCAGTCACAAACAGAATTATACTCGCGGTCCAGACACTTGGAATGTCGCCCATAACGCCTTTGAAGGTGCTTTGCATAATATTTGCAGGAACGTTCATTTCACTTTTCTTTGAAAGAACTCGGTGGATTCTTAATGTATCGTTACATAATCGATCGAAGACAGACATAGATGTTGCAACAGGTATCCATTGTCTATATTTTACATGTTTTTTTTCGCGCGAAGGTGGTGCTGTAAAATCTTTTCAGTCGTTACATATTTAACTTTATTTACTACTCTTGCGAGACAGTCGCCTACATATCGATAAAGATCTCTATGTTTCGAATAAAACGAGAAAGAGAAGGGGAAGACTGACGGTTTAACTATATCTAAATTTTAAATCGGCAAAGTTAACGCGCTTTATATTTCGCACGCGCTGTGTCGTAAAGATAGCGATTTCATAACATTTTCTCTTATAATGTATTCTTTACGGATCTTAAAAGCGCAGGTGGAGTCGTGTAGGTGTAACAATCGTAGAAAAGATGCGATTCTCATAGCGTTTTACATCCTGCATTTCTGTGGATTGATGCGACCGTAACAGTCGTTCTACTTTACGACTCGTGTCATATAGAAAAGTATTGGTTAGAGTATCGTATAACTTGTATGCACTGACTCTATACGACTCGTACCGATTCCGAAAGCTTCCGTTACATAATACAGGAGATCTTTCCCATCGCTCGAAAGGTTTAAAATTTCAAGCTATATTACTCGTTGAATTATTATCGGAATAATTTAAATATTTCTCTCTTCATCGTGACTATTCTGGGTCGCGCACTTATTGTTATCGAAAAATCGCTGCTTTTATTATTACAGAAGTCACTTGTAGGTTGAATGCGATTTCGATGTCGGTCTACCGTCAACAATATTCCATCTCTTTCTCGAGTGTCAATTTGGTGTTTTCTGAAAATCAGGGCTGTACCGCGCGTTCGAAATAAACTGCAAATAATGTCCATGACAGGTTTCGACACTGCCGTTTCGCTATCAGCGGCTCTCAACGCGTTAAAACGGGAATTTCATCGTGTCGTAATTTGCCGAGAATAGACGTGCGTCGATTTATTTCGGAGCGCTACCGCAATAATTGTCAGGCTACCGTTATTAGCCATTCTCATATGTGATACGCTGACAATATTTTTGGAGTTGCGAATGCAGTTCTGCCCTGCATTCTGCCCTGAAGTCTACACACGGCGGACTTCCGTGTAATTTCCTGAATATTCAAACGAGGCGCGATATCGAAGTGCTTCGTGCTTGCGGTTTCGTGAACTTACCTCGACGAATAATTTCGTCTGTGCACCACTGTCTGCTTACTCGGGACAAATAGGTATGCAGTTATTCTGAGACTCTCTGCCGGGGTGAATGCCCACGAATGTTCACGTGGCCGCGTTGCAGCCTCTCCCCGAGTTCGCGAAAGCTCCAATCAAATATCGCCGGACAGCTTCGCGTACCAGAGCACCTTAATAGTTGCAATAATGCGTTGATTGTTTTGGCCCGGCGCGTTTACACACTACGTTGTAAGAGAGATCGGATACTCGATTAGACCCGACAGGAGAACGATATTTGAGCCGAGAACGGAACAATGGTATAATTAATTAAGGGAATTTCTATTAAAATGCTTATTAATCAAATCTAACAAAATAACAATGTAAGAAAAGAGAGAAAGAGAGATAGAGAGAGAACAATCTTTAATAACACATATTATAGTGATATATACACTGAAAAAATTTATTAACTCTCAGTAAACATAAATTTCTTTTTCACAGTACTACATAGTTTTATTAAGTTTAATAAATGTAATCATTGAAATAGTCCAATCAAATCGAATCTTTAAATTAATAAATATAATTGATTGCATTCAAACGAAATTTTTAAGATTAAATAAAATAATTTTCATTTAAAATTAAATTGTTTCAATGAAATAAATGTAAATAGGAATTTCGAATTCAAATAAATCATTTTTTTTTTACTTACAGTAAACAAATATTTAAACCATCAAAAAAATGATAATTATATCAAATAAATATATGTTTACATTTAGAACTATTCAAACAAATATTTATTAAAATGTAATATTTTTTTTCCACAGAGACTTAAGTTATTGTGGTTTAAATTTACGTTAAGTTACGTAAAATTAATATTATTTATAACCATCGTGCAAATTTAATCTTGGGCATTAACTTGACGTTTATCCGTGTTCTGGCACAGGCAAACTATAATGAGCTTAAAGTAGACGCAAAGTAAACTTATAATGAAATGTCACGCGCATACTCAACCGGAGCAAATGAGATAAATGATAAATATTACTAATTACGTGTTGCCGCACTATAATTTTCTAACTGCATGAAATTCTCGATCTCATTTCCTTTGCGCTATTCTGGATAGTGTGGACACACACCCAAATTCGTGCGAATCTGTACTATAATATAATGAAGCTATATATACGGGATTATCTTGCGCAAAAACCCCTAAATTAAGATCCACTTAATATTAGTTAGGATATAATTAAATACCGTTATTCATTTGCATTTCGGGAATTTAATTGTCATGATACGTTATCGTACATTGAATAAATTCATTGACGGCATTAATTCTTCGATGGTAAAGAAAAATCAATCGTACGATGAATATAATCAATCTCTGTTGCTAAGCACTCAAAAATAGAAGATGAATCAATATCACATGGCAATGTTTGATTCGGACATACAAAGGAACCAACATACGGAGGGGAAACAACAATGATAGTCGGTTTAATGGAATTGTTCGCCTTTTCAACACGTTCTCGTTATCTCGAGATTAGTCGGAATTCTTACGATTTTCGTTACGCGTGACGAGGAGAAACGTGTTGATTTGTCGCTTCGCAATATTTTCTTAACACACATAAATGCAGAGAGATCAAATAGATCCGCTGATATCCTGATGACGGTAGGATGTTCGAGAATTGGTTCTTGCTGTCACGTATTCGGAATATTTCCAATGGCACATCGGAAGTATTCATGGATTGCTAAGTGCATTCCAATGTTGAGCAATGCATAAATGATGATCTCTATTTTCATTGTAAAAAATATTTGTTTCTTATTGCGAACATAGCTCTGACGCTTTTAATTTTTAGAGTAAGCTTTTGTTCAAGAGAAAATTATACTTGATTTTTTAAATTAATTAACTTTATTGTGGTATATGTGTACCAACTGTTACAATTATTATAATTATTGCTTATAATTACAGCACTGCTATTACAGCACCGAGAGTGAACTTTGCTTCTTAGTATTTATTATATTCACAAAATCGAGAATTTTATCACATTACTTCGAAAAGTAGTCTTAGTCATTAGCGATAAAAGCATCGTATTCTTATCTAATACCGTTTCCCATTTACAATCGTTAAGGTGTAATCTGCAGAGTCGAGAAAACATTTTCATGTAGCAACGAGGATCGAGGATGCAATGCATCATTGATCGTCATCACTTTGCTTCGTGTCTCTGAAGTTAGTGCTCCGTTTTCAGAATATCAGTGTAATTGATAGATATTCTGATTTTTTTCTCTAATAATTCTGGAATTCAAAAATTCCAGATAGTTTCAAAAAGAACGATTGAGTGTAAAACGTTTTATTGTAAAAAATATTTGGGTACAATGTTTTTCATTACACGAAAATTGTAGTTGCAGCTTTTTATTCTAATATCACGATCGATTTGAATGCCGATGAAACTTTTATAAGACGTTCTCCAAAACTCTCAGGAAATTGATAGATTAAAAAGAAATCAGAAGAATTTAGAAAAATTTAATCCGATTACTTCAAAATCGTGGAAACTCTCGTAGTACTTTCATCGCTTCGAGTATTAAGTATAATCGTGTCAGAACTTTTCTCGGAATCTCAGAACTCTTTGAAGAAGAATCAGAAGTCTGTCAATTATATCGAAGTCCTACAAATGGGGGGGGGGGAAGGGATGATAACTTTACAGAGGACCGCTCTTCGTTGCTTTAGCCTCTGGCCTTTTCCGCTGGTAGCTTTCGCGAATAGTACACGGAGCCTCGGAACTATTTTTAGCAGTCTCGCCTCGTATAGAGACGGTCAATCGCAGTCAGGTCGAAAAGTTGCGGGCACTTTACGTTGTTCCCAGACGCGCTGCCCGGAAGGCACCAGCTTTTCATTCCTCTCTCAAGTCATTCTCTGTACCTTTCTAGCAACTTTCGCATTCGCCAATTCGGAATTGCCCCGCCTGCTTCTTCTCAGCCCAACGATTTTTACTTTCGGAAACTTTAGGAGCTAATCTTTATCGAGTAAACGTTTTCGCATCGTGAAAATTGGTTTTTATTGAAAACCACCGCGCGGCGCGATTTTATTTAACTTTGAAATAATTTAGCAGTATACTGAGATAATTAAAATTTCGCTGCGGTTGTTTTTATGCAAGTATCTCGTGCGCAAACTTATAGCTTTAATTGTTTTTTACCAAATTTTACAAACTACGCAAAACGTTTTGAATTGCGTCAACGTCATTTACATGGAAATACATGGAGTTCGTTGCGCGATATAGATCTATGTGGGACAACATTCTCATTGGTGAAAACGATCTCGAACGGTGTGTTTGAGGAGCACAAATAACGCGCACACCACCCGACTCCCAGGCTTGTTTCTATTAGCGCGCCGTGTCGTCGTTCCGATTCTGGAATTCCGCGCAATCGTCTCCGATTGTCTCTTTCGGCCGTGCAAATACCTTAAATCGAAATGAAAGCGTGACCCAGTTGTTTCTATCCTTCAATAGTTACAGTTACTGTCATGCTATCAGCATCTTGACTATCGGAGATACCTATTGAGATGCAAATGCAGGAATCAAATATTCGTCCCGTTGCAGTTTGAGCGCACAGGTGTTATCTTATCTGACCGGAAACGATTTCACGGTTCTTGCCCTGCGGGAAACTAAACATTTATACCATAACTAGTGTAACAATGTGAGCGCAGTAAACTTTGATAATTTGACATCAATTAATTTTCTATATTAATAATTAAAAGATTTCCTACGTTAATATAAGAGATTTTAATTTTCCTGTCAAGGCAGGAAGAAAAATACGATTTGATCATTTGCTCATTATATTTTACTTCTGGTCCTATGATATTTTAATTAAACACTATTAGCCTTTGTGATAAGGAACGAAATATTTTTATTCAGAGAAAATGTCTGGTTGAAAATGAAACGAATTATGAGATTCTATATCAATAAAAATTCCGACTATCACAACTAGAATTCTTTAGTAGAGATTCATGCCCGTTTTTATCTCCATATAGTTAAATTTTAATCTCGGTTCAATTAAATCTTCTTTTTCTATTTCTAAGAAAATTATTCGAAAAAATTATTTAAAAAATGAAGAGTAAGTTGAACTAAGATTGAAGTTAATTACATTAGAAGAATTTAGTAGAAACGGTATTAACTAGAAAATTTTGATTCTATTTTTAACTGGAATTCCAATTAATCTAATCAGACATTTTTCTCAGTGTTCATTTAGCAATCGTCGGACGATCATTGGAGGATAACACGTAGTCAGAGGTGAGGCATCGGTATTTAAGTCTAACCGCGGAGCTGCGGTTAAAGACCGGATGTGTCGACACACGCAATTGATTTCGTAAACGCACTTGAAAATAGGAGGGCTGCGTGACTCACGCTCTCTCGATCCTATATGAACTTTCTTTACGCGTGCACGAATCTCATTTTCCTTGGTAGGATCTGAGGAAAGACTTTCTAGCACGA
>Ga0157363_1002229_pt1 | contig 16952 bp, 11 predicted proteins | sample AttsexASBM1_FD_111477 | JGI IMG/M metagenome (GOLD analysis project Ga0157363, IMG submission 111477) | Fungus gardens microbial communities from leaf cutter ant in Ribeirão Preto, State of São Paulo, Brazil - Atta sexdens ASBM1 | ecosystem: Host-associated > Fungi > Mycelium > Unclassified ... | reverse complement strand
ATATGGCAAAAGGTCGTTGATGCAAACGGAGAATATTTCGCTGATTAATATTTTTTCGTTTGTTTTTGAATAAAGATTGAATTTTACAAAAAAAAGCTCAGAACTTTTTTGTACACCTAATAGTTTGCTAGATTTAAAACTGGTGATTTCAACCTTAAAGATCAAGAACGCCCAGGTAGGGCTTCCACCAGATGAAGATCAGAGATTCTGGAAGGATGAAATTTTCAAGTTGCCTGAAAGATGGAGAAAGGTTATAGAACAGAATGGCACCTATATAATTTAATAAATGTATACTAAAATTTAAATCTTCTGCATTTCAATTTTCCTTCAAAATCGACACGAACTTTCCGAACAGCCCAATATTAATATTGATAAAAATTTGATATATTTATATGATTATAAAGAAGTAAAAATTCATATATTTATGGTTTGTTTCTATACAAAATCAACGAAAAACAAATTCTACAATTGCAAAAAATAAAGTTCTTACGATTTTCTTTTGCAAATTTCGTAGTTAAGTAATAATGCGTGACACATATTGCGTGCGTGCGTGCGTGCATGCGTATATGTATGTGGCTATAGCATAACATTACATTGTTTTATAGGTTTTTGTTTCCTAAATAATTTTATTTATTTTTTTAGCTCCGCCAAATGGTCCGGAAATAATTGAAGAATAATTGATACTGACATTATTGACAATTGATATAAATTTGTTATTATTAACATGAATATTTAGCTAATACATTATTAAATTCGATTTTTTATTATATAAATGCTCCATAAATAAATATGTATATTTATAAAGCTGTAATATCTTATACCGAAAAATTACAATTTTTTTCTCTGCATGGTTATCATCTCTATAATTGATAATCAAACTTTGACAATACACTGAAATCACAATTTTAAAGTAAAATCGAGTATCATTGAATTTTAAATTCATATACACCGATAAACACGTCTACTAAACTAATAAATCATAAAATTAATACAAAATCAGTTTTTTTTTACTCTTAATCACTTTAATATTAAATTTTACTCTTAATAACTTTAATAAAGACGAAAACTTGTGTAAGGATATCGGTCCTTAATAATGACCTCTAAAGGCTGCAACACAAATTTTTTCATAATGCATGAGCGAATCAACTAATCAGAATCTTTTCTTTTCTCTTAATCCAAGAGAAAAATTTCGATTGATTGATTTCTTTATGCACTATGCATTATGTGTTGTACAAGAATTTGTACTGCAGCCATAACACAGCACATTTAGGGTACAATCAAGATGCCACTACGACTGTTTCAAAGTATTTGATTAACTAATTGAAAAAAAGAATTTTACTAATTGACAATCAAAAAATGCGGCAACTCGATTGCACACTAAATCGGATTTAATAACGTAGTTATGAAATTGGTCTGTCATAATTGTTCCTCGGAAGAATAGATTATGATTGTTTTATAACAGGATGTTATTAAACCTGATTAGGAGTGCCGTGTAAGGGTGAAATCACGCAGTGAGGAAAAAGACTGCAGAATAGAAAATGCGTCATTGAAACAATCAATTATTGCTATTCGGAATAACGCAGAATAACGCTAATTGATTGCTTCTATAACGTTTTCTTTATTTTGCAATCGTTTTCTGCACTGATTTTATCCTAAAGGCATCTTTCACCAATTTTTGATTAGATTAATCGACGATTAACTCGCAGACATACCAACAGCAGTTTAATGTATCAGAATGTCTTCTCTCTCTTCCTCTTCTGCGTTTAGTTTTTACGATGGCAATTGTGGTAATTGAAGATTCGCGTCGCATGTTCCAAAATGCTCCTACTTCCTCCAACCATAGCTCCTACTCATTCAAACGCGCTCGTTAAGCCGTAATCACACTACAAATCATGGTGGAAGGGATAACATGGTATGTGCAATTTGCAAGCATCTCTCTTTGAATTTCCGCCGTCTCTATCTATGAATGTCGATAAGAGACTTAGGGGCTCCGCACAATAAAAGGAACAGGGAACAGAAAACAGAGATAAACATATCCTACCCGCTTGGGGCCGTACAGAAGTTGCAGCGTAGACAGTGGGATATGAGAAAAGTCTGTGTGCAATCAAATAGTGCGTAATCGGATCCATGCGCAATCGGATCGGTGCGCAATCGGGTTCGTGTACAATCGAGTCGGTGTGTAATTGAATCTGTGCACAATCGGATATGCAATCTGGTCTATATGCAAACGAGTATATATCCTAAGAGACTCCGTACAATAAAAGGAAAGAACAGAGATCAGAGAATAAGAATTTCAACCTATCAGATACTGTGTATTCCACAATATATGATTTCTAGATACAACACCTAGCACGTAAACATTGATCGGAAATTTTGTTCTGGCAACAACAGGGACATCCACGAGGTTGTAGGCAAGCCATCAATCATTCCTCCGATTGATTTTGGCATCAATAATAAACATTTTTTCGTCAGAAAAGAATCTGATTTGTCCCGACGCTTCGTTTTTCAAAGAACGTAATAGCAGATTGCAGCGAATAACTCGGCTTGACAGTTTCAGAGAGCATCTATCGTATCTTTAATGTGTACGATTTATATCGAAGGTCCTCCTTGATTCGATGCATTGTTAGTTCGCTTACATCAACAATCAATGCTAATTTTCGCAATGATTGCCCTGAGTCATCCGAAATCAGCGCTTAAGCCCTTTCAACAATTGCTAAGGTTCTTTTGAGTAACTCTTTCTCTCTGGTATATTGAAACCTTCATTGGATTGTTTTAAAGCCATATATTTTGCCACAACATAACAAACGGTTGATCTCAGGTATCCAAAGAATCGAATTGTTTCCATTGTTGAGCACAAAGGCCTTCTCGATGATCGCGATTCTTCGATTATACTCCACACTTGGTTTCGACATCGTGGCCATTTTGAGAATATAATTGTTACTAAGGGAGCGTTTCTTGCATGAAGCGTATGAGTATTTAGTGCATGGAGTGCAGGGTACGTTCCGTTTCTCCAATACACTCCATGCGGTTTTAGTAACGAATTCGCAGTGAATTTATACAGTGAACATGGACGACAATTTAAAATTGACTGAATTATAAATGCATTCAATAATTACTGTTACATCTTCTTTTTTGATAAAAGAAAATTTATATTTTTCGAGCAGCACTTACAATCTTATTCTGCAGGAAAAAAAAATAAAACGTTTTACCAAAAAGAATGTTTAATACCTATTTCTAAAATATTAGAAATTTAACAAAAATTTTACAGATTATTCTTACATATGTTCAAACATTTATAACAAAATCCGAAATCGATTCACTGTGAAGCAACTTGAAGAGTTATAAGAGTTTAAAATATAGATTTAAGATACTGTCACTGTCAAAAATTTTTCATTTTTTTCAGAAATAATTAGCAATAGAAATTCAAAGTACATTTCTGCATTTTTGTTATGAGTAAATGATAAGATTCTGTATACAATCTTTATTATTCAAACCATATGAAAACAGTACACATTCGTCAAAATCAAATTTCAGAAACTTTTTGTTACAATTATACATACAAAACATCCTTAAAGTCGTTAAGATCCGTTATTTTTACTTTTCTCTACTTCTTGTAATGATATGACTAATATAAATTTAATCTCTACTCATAACCTCTCATAATCTATTATTTTATATTCAGAAATTTAAAACGATATGAAAAATAGCAGTAATATATCAATATATTAATTTTTTAGTATTATATAAATCAGGGACTAAAACCGATATTCTATAGCGGTAACGCAAAACCGAGATCCAAATACTAATATTGGACATTAAATACCGATATTCAACCGAAATTTTCATAATTAGTATATGCATAATTTTTCGATAATACTAGAGTATTATATTAGGTGTAGTAAAAAGAAATCCATTATTTTTCCATTCAATTTCATGCAAAAATAATGGATTTCTTTTTACTACACCTAATACGATATATGTATATATGAAATGTCAAGTTAAAAAAATTTTTTAGTATTCTGAGCACCCTACGTATCTTTAACTTTTACATGATTTTGAATACACTCGCCCCAGCCGAACCACCCATGATTTCGCGCTAAAATATGTTGAATGCATAAATTGTATGAACTGCTTCAGCTCGACAAGTAGAAATCATCAGGTTTTCTCGGACGCCAACCTCTGGCGGAGGTCAATATAGAGGCAAATTTAAATTGAAATTTGTCCGGATTTTGGTGACGCACCCTGTACATATGTATCTAATAATAAATATGTTTTATGTGTATGAAATATTTAATAAAATAATTTTCTGCTGTCTTATTAGTTATATCTATGACAGCCGGTTGGGTAAGTAGCAAGATTACGCAATCACATTGCCAGATTTACCTAACAAATAAACTTTAACCTAGTTTACATCATGCACTTGATACAGGTACTAACTAGTAATTTTCTATTGAATAATCCTAATTTCGGCAATATGTGTAAACACATGATATGTGTACTTAATTAATCATTTTGATGTATATTATACCAATTTAGTACATCATTCTTTGAATACATCGCTGAAATTAAAATAATAGAAAGTTACTAGTTAGTACATGTATCAAATGCACGATGTAAACTAGGCATTTATCAAAAGATGAAATAATAGGATATATTACATATATTATAGCAAAAATGCACAGAGTGAATTATCTAGGCGTAATGTCTATTGCACACTGGACGTGATAAGCGATGAACGACAAGTAATATCCAATAAAAGCTCTGCTTTTTTTCATGATGATGCAAAGCAAAACTCTCATTGGTATCGTTCTTCGCTTATCATTCATCACGTTCAATATGCAGTAGACATAATTCCTGAAACCTTTTTGAACAAATACCATATGAAAATAGCAATTTCGTATACAATCGACCAATCACAATCGAACTGTCATTTTCGTGTGCGAAAATTATTCATGTTATCATTGAGTCAGCGCTCGCTGTTATATTCTTTTAGAATATCCAATCAGCATTTTAGATCTGGAAGAATATATCAATAGTAACGAGCGCTCAACTGTTAAATCCGCTGAACGCAGCCATTTATTAGCATTGTTCGTTTTATCTTTCGGAAGCTATTCGAGGGGTTGCTCCGAATAAATCCAGCGTACTTGAAATATAAGATTCACACTACGTACGACATCCATCACATGACATCTGACATTTATCGTTACGATGAATGTTAGATATCGTATGACGTATTTAATGTTTCACAGTTGGCAGCCTTTTCCCCTGACGCGACATTCATAGACAGAGACGGCGGAAATTTAGAGAGAGAGATGCTTGCAAAGTGAGCATACCATGATAGGATTTGAGCACAAGAATTGTCGTAACACTTACTTAGGCCTGTTCTACAATCAGTCATATGTCGGAATCGGCATCGTACGCATGCGCACTGAATTGTCGGTTGTCGAATAAAGTTGTTGCAAGTCGGCTATCGTTATCGGAATAGAAGATGGTCAATTCCCATCTTTTCCGACTAGATGAATAACCTTCGGACACATTTGTGTATGGATAAATAAATATTTTTATACGTATAAATGAATATACTTATATTATATTATGGAATCATTGAATGTAGATGAAATAATTGATTTGAAATAATTGATTGAAATTATTAATTTTGTTCGTGAAAATCATTGCTTGTATGATAAACATGATCTGAATTTTTAAAATATTAGCAAAAAAAGAGATCTGTGGCAAAAAATATCCACAAATTTGAGAAACTATTATGATATAAATATATTAGGTAATTTTTTATTTGTTAAATTATTATTATTTAATATAAAATTATTTTGTAATTTAATTCTTTTGTATCAAACTTAAGAAATGCCTATAAGAGCTGACACTGGATGAATTTGTAGACTGGATGAGCGTAAATCACAGTAGACGTCGATATTAGAAGAACGTCTATACAAAGTCGACTCTAAAGGCCTGATTTAGCAAAGTCAACTTACAATCGACATATCGACATTTGTACTATTAGGGAGCATAGCACACCCTAGCCAAGTGTGCCTAATGCCCGGCATGGGTAATGCTCAGAATCCAATTGATGAATATTATAGATCTATCCTTGAAAGCAATAATGAAAAACATTTTATTTTAAGAGGAGAATTGGAACGTTTTCTGTCGGTTTTGCGAAGAAGTGATGATTAGGAAGAAGAAAGAAGAGAGGAAACGAGAAAAACGCGTTTCAACATATATGCGTAGATTTAGACATAGACCAGACGCGATACTCCTTTCAGAAGACGGAGGGATGGATCATTAAGAAATTAATGAACTTTGAACATATATATATTTGTATGTAAATGTATTATGTGTACTGGATGGATAACAACATTCGTGTATGTATTCGTGTGAATAGGAGAATTCTTTTAACCGAATTTTTATTGGGAATATAGATAGATATAGGATTAGTCACAGTTAGATCCTGAGGAAAGCCCTCCCAAGGGACTTCTCAGGAAGAGGTAGATACCCGGAGTAACTATGTATCAATCCTTGGAAAGAGGAGGAGGTCCTGCAACATACCAAATAGGTGATTCCGGAGCATAACTTTTGTGGTAGATTTGTAGAAAAAGGAGAGGATTTTTAGTTGGTAAGCGTACCCCTTAGCGATCTTATTCGTGCGATCACAGTGTGCGAATCCAACGCACCCAGGTGAATCCGGGCCCTGGGCGTTTTTCCTTGCCGGAGGAGGGATGAAGTCGACGACCAATCTCCTGACACAGCCGGGGTACCCTTCCGGTTAGGGCTTGTAAAAATTTTTCCCTCCTACGCAAAACAAAAAAAAAAGAAATTAACCAATCATAATCGACTATTCTTCTCAGACTTAATTATAATTAGTTAATTTCTTACCGCTTACGGCTTGCGACTCTGTTGTAGAACAGATCTTATTGCACCTTTTTCGCGCCCCTCTCATAATAAGCTTTGATTGGCTGGCAGTAAAAGCGTACGAAATGGGAATAACCCATTTTGCTTACTCCCGGTCCTAATTTACGCCATATTTTACTTCCTCTTACGACAGTCTTACTACCGCATTGTAGAATGGGCTTTACTTACAAATTAATGCCCGTTTCCACCAATGTAGATTAACTTTAATCTCGGTTTAGCTACTCTTACTCTTACTCTTTGTCTTTTTCTAGTTTTAAAAGTTACGAAGTACGAAGAATAAGTTGAACCGAGTTAACCGAGTTAAAGTTACTCTACGTTGATGGAAATGAACATAAGTCTCTAAACTAAGTCTTACGACAATTCGTGCTTAGAATCTTATTCTTTTCACCAGGCTCAATTCTCAATTTGCTTGAATTTGCCCACTTTTTTGTCGCCAGCGACACTGACTTAGTTTCCCACCGAAAGTTTAAATCGAAATGTAAGAATCAACCAACTACAATTGAGCATTCTCCTGTTCGTTCGACTGTAACGCTTTTTCATGTTGATGCTCGATGTTCATTTTCAGCATCAAACAGATCACATGATCAAATTGAAGTCGCAACACAAAGTTTGTCACGTCGCACGCTCCAACATGTCCAACGTACTCCAATACGTTCGCATCATCGGAACCAGTATGGCAACTAGATTCGCGTCACGTTAGAGTTATTCTATATGGATGAATTAAGAGGATATTCTATTTGCCTCATCTCAGAAGATGGTGCGATTGGGACATATTACGCACGCATGCGTAATGGTTGAAAATGTTCATATTGAAAAAAGTATTTCAAATTCATTTAATAAATGCGTTTTTGGTATAAATATAAAAATATAGTATAAAAATATAATATAATAATATAATATAATATAATATTAATAAAATAAAATAATAAAATAAAATAAATAAAATAAAAAGAATAATTAAATAAAATAAAATAATATTAATACAATAAAATATAATATAATATAATATAAAAATATAATATAATATTTTATATAGAAAAGTAAGTGTAACATGATGGATTGATTATTTTATATGAATTAACGTAAGTGAAAAATAAATTCTCATCAATATTAAATTAAATATAATAATTTTTTAATCAGAAATTGATTTAATTGTACAGAATATATTATAATAGAATAGTCGTTGAAGAAATCTTCGTTCGGAATGACGTTTTATATGAAATTGTTGACTGAGCTGATTCTCGATAACAACCGAAGAATCAGTTAAACACAATTTTACAATTATGGATTTTCAAACTTCTGACTTGATATTTATTTCGATTCGTAATATCTTAACGCAGGAATAACTAAATAAGATTAGCCTAGAACGATAATTTTTATTATGTATATTATATGTTAGTTTGTTGACATTGGATGGGATTACATACATATGTTTTCTTTATTATCATTGATGAAGACTTTGTAAGTCGAAATGTTTGAAATTTATAGCATTATACGAATGTGATAAATGTGAAAAACGAATTTTATTAGTTAACTACATTTGCTCATTTTTTAAAAAAGCCTTGATATTTTAATTTATAACTTTTTTATTTATTAAAAACGCATTTATTTTATATAAAAACACTTTTCAAATAATCGAGGTAACACAAAATACTCAAAATGAAACATATCCGATGTTCGAGTGGTTATCTGACGGATAGATTAGATGATGACATGTTCACTTGTCCTAAATCCGTTCGTGTCACTGAATATTGGACCACATAAATACAACTGTTCCAACCGCCATCTTACTTATGATCCAAAATGCTCTCTGGATTAATTTGAAGTATGCGACGCGAACTATAAACTTTTGCATAACGCATAATGTACAGTGCATAAGCGAATCAACTAATCAAAATTTTTCCTTTCCTCCCATTTTATAGAAAAAAAGAATTTCGATTGGTTGATTCCCTTATGCACTATGCATTATGCTATGGCCGCAGCACAGACTCTTGCATAATACTAATACATAAGGAAATCAACCAATCGAAATTCTTCTTTTCCATTCTGATTAGTTGATTCGTTTATGCACTATGCGTTATGCGTCATGCAAAAGTCTGTGCTGGAGCCTTTATGCGAGAATCTGTGTTGCGGCTATGCTTGATATTCGTCAATTTTGATCACGTGACCTGTTTCGAATCGAGCGTCGGTGTCAGCATGAAAATGTAGCCTTAGAGAAACCACGATACTGTTGCGCCTTACCTCAAAATCCGGAAATTGAAAAGTAATTGAACTTCCGATGCCTCTGAAATACACGGAACAATTGGCAGGTAGCAATGGCAGAAACTCCGTAGGCAACGTAGGGGTTATCCGTACCCAATAAAGTATCTGTTATTACAGAAGGGAATAATTGAATAGTATATATTGAATAGTATCGTGTAAATGCGAGCGACAACGAATATGGATTTGAGTTGCCGAAATTCTAGTATAAGTGCCGATTATTTGCTCGGTCAATTGAATACAGCTAGGCAAGAGATTAATAATTTGAGGTACTGTCATAAAAATTCTCTTCATTTTGAGCATATAACATCATTTTTTCTTAACTTTTTTAAAAATATGATATTCATATAGTCACGTATCTTACATTTAACATAAAATATTGTGATATGAAATGCTAATTATAATATTACATTGAATAAAAAGATAATATAATTACAATGTTGCAAACTCCAATTTACTAAGGAAACTTTGTAAAAAATAGTTTGATTTAATATTGCAGACAACAAGTAAAAAGTTTGAGGTATATACTTGATAAAGATGTTGATAATATCAAACGTTTGTTGGAATTACAAAAACATGGAGGAATCCTATCACAGTCTAAACTAATATCTTCGGAAGAAGCAAAACCTGGCACAAGTAAAGATCAAGATGTTCTTAAATTAAAACCTATCGGCGTTATTTCTACCTGGTTTCCAAATAAAAGGGCAACTCCTAGACAACCTGGCATATGTGGAAGAGTACCAGGAAAGTTGACACTTTACAATTCTATATTTACCAATCCAGATCATGCCTTACAAGGCTTGCAAGATTTTTCCCATATGTGGTAAAAGAACCATAATTCTTTAAAACAGTATAATTTTAATGTTTTTAATAAAATCTTAAATAATATTCTTTGCTTTTTCTTTCCAATAGGATTTTATTTCACTTTCATAGAAACGATTCGACACACACTCGTGCAAAGGTAGCACCACCGAGATTGAATGGAATAAGAACAGGTGTTTTTTCTACACGTTCTCCACATCGACCATGCCCTATTGGTCTTAGTCTGGTTAAGATACTAAAAATTGAAAATCATACGATTTATTTTGAAGGAGTCGACATGGTTAATCAGACTCCTGTATTGGATATAAAACCATATATACCACAATACGATAGTCCATTACATATCGAAAAACTAGGCAATAGATTAAGAGAAAATAATGTCAATGTCTCAGATGTGTTTTACAATATGGAAGAAACTCTCAACTTGAGTGAAGACCAATCAGTTGACTCTTTTAATAATGATACGGACGTCAACAATGACGAACAGATTGAGCTTGATATTTCTAGAGACGAGGAAATAGCTTTGAGACTCCAAGCAGAAGAATTTCAAGCTTATCCCAATCTCAATGACTATGATATTGCGAGACAACAATCTTCTCAATTGACAGAAGCTCATGCTAACACTTGGTTACAAAATGACGTTAATGTAGATGTGCATAGAGCATATTTTATTCAAAATAGAGCATCTAACACAAGATCAGACTTGAATCCATCTATCGAACATAATGCAACTTTAATAGCCGAATCACAAATAGATTCTATTAGAGATTTAAATAATAGAGTACATAGAATAGATATAAATAATTCTAGTAATACAGATTCAACGCGAATGGAAAGAGATAACGAAATTAATTATACTGAAAATCAGACATTACGTAATTCTAGATTATTGGATGGAGCAGATGGACCAAACACGGTGTGCGGTACCGATATAGATTTAGTCAATCGTCATGTATTACATACGAGAGTCGATAATTCTCCTGTGAGAATGGGAATACGCGAAGCACCCGATGGAGAAGAAGGACTCGAGTCTCAAATTTTGACACCCTCGCGCACTTTACCGGATATTCATGCTGCAACAGCTATATCATCTACATCAATGAATGTAGCAACAGAGAGTAATTTTTCTGATATAAGAATACCAGATTGGATTTCGCAACCTCGTACAGCAACATTATCCGTAATTTTCAACGAACGCGCTTTGATGCAACTAAATGAAATTTTAGATGATAAAGTTGACGAGCAAAAACAAGCTATAGAAAATGTACTAAGGGAAGATCCTAGGTCAGTGTATTTAAGGCAAAGATGGGGAGGTAATCAATTCTATACTTTTTTAATACATGATCTGCACATTACATGTAGATTTGACGATAGCAGAGGTATCGTTACGGTATTCCAAGTTCGACATGCGGGTCGCACCTGTGATTGCGGCGAACCCGAATGGCAATGTTTGGGACATTCTCCTTTATCTTAATATGTTATAATCGATTTAAAAAATAGGATATAAACATATTAGGGAAGGAAGAAAAATTCCGTCAGTGTGTCACAATTTAGCATACAAATTAGCATAATTGTTATTTATTTACTTTTACATTTTAATTATTTTACAAGAGCAGTAGACATTTGTAAAATAATTTAATCTTTTTGTAATAATTATATATTTAACTGATAGGGCATTTGTTATAAAAAAATGAAGTTTAATAAAATGTCTCATATTTAAGTATTGGGTTGTCCGGAAAGTTCGTGCCGATGTTGAAGAAAAATTGAAACGCAGAAAATTTAAATTTTAGTATACATTTATTAAATTATATAGGTTAGTCGGCACGAACTTTCCGGACAACCCAATATAATTTTAATGCAAGTATACAAGTTCCTACATTTTGTTATTATGTGCAATTACAATTTATGTAATTATATTTATTACAAAGGAAATTTATACGAAGTAAAAAAGTGCATAAAAAATAGATATGTATTTTATTTTTAAATTGAGGAAAAATATGACAAATGAATTTTTTCACAGTGGTAATGACCCTACAAAGTATTCTGACATGCATTTATGTATACATTCTTATAGTAAAGTCGGCACCAGCGGAAAATACCCATGGTTCAATAGGATGAAATATGACATCCAAAATACCGAAATCATTATATGATTCGTGATTACATAATCTTTTCAATGGCACAATTAATGGATTTTGTAAAAGATCACTGGAAAAAAAAATATAAGTCATATATTATATGTATAAAATTAAATATGCCAATGAATATACAGAGATATTTTACTTGTACACCATTCCATGAGATACAATTAGTGCCCTATCATCAGCTCCAGAAGCAAACAGAGGATATCGTTTGTGAAATGCTACGGCGCGTATGCCAGTTCCATGTAATCGCAATGTTTGATAAGGCTCTTTACTGAAATCTAAATCGAACCAAAGCATTTTGCGATCATATGTCCCTACCAAGACATTATCACCTCCTAAAAATTCATAGATGATGATTATAATGATGATTATATGGTTTAAACATAATTCACAATAAAATGTATAATAACTTACCTGGGTGAATATCCATTGATGATATCCATTGTGAATTGGACAACAATTTTTTAACCATTACCTGTTGTACAAGATCGTATACTCTTACATTTCTTTGTGTCTGGAAAAGATAATTTACATAAAATTGAAATATTAATACTACTGTATATTTCAATTGCTAATACTTACTGCAACAAATAAATATGGTTTAATCGGATGAAATAACACACATTGTATTAATCCTTTTGATTTATTAAAAGGTAATTGAGATCTTCGTTTTGATAGCTGATTAATCAAAACTGATCTATTTTGACCATCTGGCATGACAGTAGCAAAATAATCTCCTTTTCCATGCCATGTTACTTGTTTTACAGTTTTAAAATGATTCAGAATTATCCTAACTCCATTATTCCAATGATCACCTTCCACTTGCTCCCACTGTACTACACTTTGAACCCTGTCACTCACTAATACATCATGAAGTATATCAGTCATATTTGAAAATTACCTTCATAATAAATAATTTGATAATTTTAATTAATAATACCTATTATTTCACTTTGTGGTATTATCTCTAAAAGTTGATCAGTTTTGCTGGTAATGAGATTATCTCCAACTCCAGGATTTATCAAAAGTATTTTTTTGTCAGCTGCAACTGCTATCAATGACATAGCTTGGTTTGGACGCCAGACAACACTTCGAATGACACCACCACAAGGAACTGTTTTCAAACACCTGCCTGTATTCACTTCCCATACTGTTAAAATAACAATTTATATTAAACTACTTGTAAAATGAGAGAAATTTACAATTGTATAATACATAAATTAATAATATGCAAATATATGCGTGATACACTAAATAACTCACTCTTCAATAACATATCATCTCCACCAGATGCAATAAATTGACCCTCTGGTTCTACAGTAATACTTCTGACCATATCTGTATGTCCTTTAAATACCATAAACATGGTTGTAGGGAATGGTTGTAAGTCCTTTGGACTAGGCAATTGTGGAACCAAGACTTCAGGCTCTATTGTTAATCTCATCTTTAATGATCTAGAACACAGATACAGATCTAAACACCTCTGAAATCTTTCTTTGACATATTTTGGAAATGCAGGTACTTCTCGAAGAGAATTAAATTTCTGTGGTATAAAATGTAATTTCCTCTTCCATGGAGTTGCCTTTAATTTATTCCATTCTTTAAGTTCTTTGTTGTCAAATAGATATTCTGGTGGAGGATTATAACTCTCCGCATGACCAGGTAAATGTCTTTTGGGTGCTGGAATATGCTTATGAATTCTACGCATTTCTTCTGCTTGATCATCAGACTGCCACAACATATAAAACTGTGGTCCTTTATTTTTTTCTCTTTCTTTCTGCATTTGGACAGAAGACTTCATCCAACCCATCTTAAGAGCATGTACTAATTTTGATACTTTTCTAGCTTCATTCTTAGATGGTAAGAAAGAACGTTTATGTTCTGGGAATTTACGAAGTGGCGTTTTCATTACTTCAGAAGTAAACCAATCTACCCATGGCTACAATTCATAACAAATAAAAGTAATTAAACACATTCTTACATAGCATACAATAATCTATGAATTGAATTATTATAAATAATATATTATCAACTCACCGCATATTCATCAAATTGAACATCAGGAATTTTCTGCTTTTGGATTCTTACAATTAAATCTATATCTGCTTCGCTCAGTACAACATCCTGACCAGTTTGAGGATCTTTTATAGTTCTCCAAAAGTTAGGATCCTCCATTCTTTTCAAAAAATTATCTAATTCATCACCCTTTTCAGGTTTAGGAATTTTCTTACCTTCCCAATCATATCCAACATGATCATATTCATTATACCATTTTAATGGTACATTCCCAATTGTGTTACGAATATCTTCTTCATCAGAACTATCATATACATATTCATCTTCATCATTTGCAGATATGTTAGTTTTTTGTTCATTATGTGCTTCATCTTTATGCATTTGTGCTTTATCAAAATTCTTGTTATTTTTATTATTTCTTAATTTGTTAATTACTGGTATAGTTTCTCTTGTCGATGTCTTGTCTTTAAATGTTAAAGGTTTTTTATTTTTACTTTTATTTTTTAATTTGTCATCTTTTGACTTAATTAGTGAATCTTCTTGTACTTCCTCATAACTATTTTCTGACTCAATATCTTCTGAATCATCGTTATCTTCATCTGAATCATTGTTATCTTCATCCGAATTATTACTATCTTCATCCAAATTATCGCTATCCAAATCATCGTTATCTTGATCTGAATCAAATATACCTTCGTCTTGTTCTACTTCTTCATCTGAATCAAATATAACTTCGTCTTGTTCTACTTCTTCATCCGAATTAGATATAACTATGTCTTCTACTTCATCATCTGTAGCATCTTCGTCAACATTAATTTGAGCTGCTATCAAATCTTCCATATCAGAATTCTAAGTAATTAGGAAACATATATTATTTAATATTTCATTATAATATGTTACATTAATAATTATATCAATATTATTGAATTAGATAGATAAAAAAAATAAACAAGAGAATATACAGAAATAAGTAATATAATAAATAATACCTTTGCGTTATGTGAAACATCCTTTTTAGTTTCATTTTTATTTTCTTTTAATTTCGAATTAACATATTTCCTCTTCGAAACTTTTTTCTGTCCCATTTTCTTCAAAATTAAATACAATTTTAATACAACGTATAAGGTTAGGTACAATCACGTGCATAAAGCACAATGAAGCACTGAAGATGCGCTATCTATTGGCACATGTGCAATCTATTGATTATCTTAAGGCTTACATACACAATAGGCACAGACAATAGGCACAGGCAACAGGAAATAACGAAAATGCGTATGCATAAAGAAAATTATCCAATCGTATTTCTCCTATAAAGACGAACTTAAAATGATTGAATAATTTTCTGTATATATACGTTTATGTGGCTAATGGCTATGCAAGTTGTGTGGACATACCCTTACCGCGCTATCAATCTTGTAACTCTAAAAAGAATATTTTCGACATCGGAACATAACCAGAATAAACAATTTTAACCTATCAGAAATCGGATACATCGGAATACACGATTTCTGATAGGTTGAAATTGTTTATTCTTTATTCCTAATTCCTTATTCCTTTTATTGTGCGCAAGGTGTGTAAAAGTCGCCTGAAGTATCAACCGTGATTGGTCAATTGTGAACAGCAAATGCTAAGTTCCTAGTAAATATAATTTAAGTAAATATAATAATCGATCGATTAAGTTAATCAGAGACCACACAGACTCAAATATAAAAACGAGAATACCAAAATTTAAATTTTCAAAAATTTTTTAAATTCAGAGCTAAAAAAAATTAAGTCAAATTTTTTACGAATTATTTTCTTCTTTACAATATTTATATTTTACAAAAAAAATTTTGTTTCACAATAACAAATTAACACACCTTTTTATTGCATTATTTAATTCTTAATAATTTATTGTTAAGAATTTTTTATTCTTAACAATTTATTGTTTTATATTCTTAATAATTTATTTGTTTCGTGTATCAGTCATTTATTACATTCTTTTATTAATGCGAAAAATGGGTTGAATTTAAGATTTGTCACTCTTATGTGCTTAAAACGCGTATATAAAACTTATTTGGCTATACTAGTTTTATTGATTACAGTATTTTTTTATCACTCGCAATGTCTTAATTCAATCCGTGCTATCGATGTAATGCGCAGAAGCTTGAATTGATTGTGCAAGAAAGTTGCAGAATATCATTAGATATTTGTTTCATGCACTGTACATAAATCTTGTTTATAAAAGATTCGTGTTTATATACACACACGCACACACACTCATACACGAGCGCACACGCACATCTATATAACAGGATATCCATACAACAGATAGTTTTACAAAATATTGTAACAATATGAACATATATTCAGAAAAAAAAGAGAATAAAGTTGCTTAATGCTGTCATGTACAAAACGATTCTTCAATACTGAAATTATGTGAAATTTTGACACATTTCTTGCATTCTCTTATTTTTCTTATTTTGTTAAAAAGGGAAATTATATTTATCTATATATAAATATGTTGCAGAGTGGAACTAATTTCATATGTCTAGCTATCCTATGTCTTTTATAAGTTTTAATCAATAGCGGGCTTAGTTCGTCTACGATGATGATTTCGTGCTAATGCATGAACAATTGTCACCAAGAAATAACAAATCATTAACGCTACAAATTTGTCAAACAACCATGATATTGTAGTCGCTCCTTCCTACAAAAAAAAAGGTTTATTTTAAATTAGGTATATATATATATATATATATATATATATATATATATATATATATATATATATATATTTTCTTTTTT
>Ga0157363_1002228_pt1 | contig 16957 bp, 7 predicted proteins | sample AttsexASBM1_FD_111477 | JGI IMG/M metagenome (GOLD analysis project Ga0157363, IMG submission 111477) | Fungus gardens microbial communities from leaf cutter ant in Ribeirão Preto, State of São Paulo, Brazil - Atta sexdens ASBM1 | ecosystem: Host-associated > Fungi > Mycelium > Unclassified ... | reverse complement strand
TTCGCGTAATAGTGGTCAAAATCGTGTGCAACCATCATTATGGGACCACCCAATAGATCTCTGATACTGCGACTGTTCTCCTGACGCTTCCGTGGACAGCTGGCCTGCACGATCACATCAACCAGTTTTTTCTTCCGAGATCTCCAATCAACTAATCAAAAGTCAGCTTGTCATTCCTTCCTGTTTTATACATCCTCCCCCTCAATTAAATAAACATCATTATATATATATATATATATATATATATACCTATATAACCTTAACGATAATATTTCTTTTGAATAAATGTAAGTTTATACCATAAATGAAAACCCTCAGCTTCTGTTTATTTAAAACATCACTCGTATTCTTTTCTCTCTAACCCCTGAGATTGCACGAAGTCCAATTCCGGGTCAAAAGGATTAAGTTTCTTGACCCAAAAAGTAGGACCAATGTTCGCAGGTGTCACAGCGTCTCTTCGGGACGTTGATCCATATTCCGGGATCGAAGGGTACGTACGATTCATAGGTGTTCGCCTCTGCGCGTATATTGTGAGATAGAATCCTTTACAGAGTTTAGACGTCCTTTTTTACCCTCTCCCTCATTGTTTCCGCGACCTAAAAAACCTTCAAGGATTTGGACGTAACAGTCACATATCTTTCCATCCGTGCTCGAAATGTAAAGTAATTGATGAATCTATTGATTGACGATCTGTCTTCCTTGGTGTTAACTATAGATTCACCAATTCCTCACACTGTAGAATATGCTGAATGACGAGATAAAAATCATTATAAACCAAGAGATACTCCATTGTCACGCCTTCTAATTGGTATGGTGAGTTCCTTATGAAAGTATGCGTATGTTATACCTAGGTGTAGAGAAAAAGTTATTTTCTTGGGTGAATGGTCAATATTTGATGTCTAATAAACTTCCAAGTTGTAAAGTGACTGAAATCTCATCAAGGATAATTGAACTGATTCGATATTACTCGAGAGAAATAAATCTCGACAACCGAAACCTGTACAGGAATATTCCAATTATAAAGCAACTGAGTGTCGACATTTTATTCTTTACTGGATTTATTCTGGACCGGTAGTATTGAATAATATTTTATCGAATGATTTATATGAACATTTCTTACTTCTTCACACAGCATTGCGTTGTTTATTTTCTGCCTCGCCAACTGAAGAATAATTAACCTTTGCAGAGCTTACTCTACGTCTATACGTACAAAAATGTCCATTGTTTGACACTTCATTTATGTCCTTTAATGTCCATGGACTGCTACACATGTAGACATTAAGCTTCTAGGTCCTTGAGTCATATTCTGCCTTTGCATACGAAAATAACATGCAAATATTTTCAAAAAATATTGCAGGAAACCACAGCTTCCTTTGTAGCAGATTGCACGCAGGAGGGCTGAACAGTCAAACTTTCCCCAGAGAAATGATTGTAGAAAATCAAATCAAGACTATCAAAGTAGCAAATTATTAACTCTGTGAAAAAAATATAATGCTCCAGTTCCAATAGCATTGCTGGCGCACAGCAATATTCAGAAAGTTACAGATGGAAGATTTTACACTAGGTCTTCAATTACATAATCACTGCTGCATAACGCGAGATAAGTCTATCTGCATTATTGTTAACATTCTTGAATTTGGAAGTACGAACTTTGTGGCTAAGTTTTACCGTATCGTAATTTCAATGTTGGAATTCCATCGACATCAGTAGGAGTATATAAATGTTCGTTACTGAGTATCCATACTCATTGTATTGTACCTATCAGTGATATCGAAGCAAAGTGCTATAAAATTGGATCTTATTGGTCCAAACACGATGTTAAAGATTTCAGTAGCTCAAACGAAGTCAGACAACATATGGATGATGAATTCATCGTCATATCATTATTATGATATTGCTTTCAAATTTATGATCTATTTTCTTTTTTATTTATTTTTCAACGGTCGATAAAAGTAAATAAAGTTCCTTCAAATATTTGTATGCATTTATTTCAGGTTGGATTCAATACGAAACGAGTGCAAAAACGTAAAGCAGCTTTACTGACATGATTCCGTTTACATCATTATCATCATCAGAGAACAATCCACTTGCGAAACAAAAGGGATCATTAAAATCAACGTCGATCCAGGATGATATTGAAACACTGGCCAATCGCTCTCTCTCACTCTCTCTCTCAAAATTAAAAAGAACATTCCAAAAACACGACCACGATTTCTTCTCAATCTAATTTGCTAATCAAATTTTTTACAAATTCTCGCACTAACTGCTTTCAGACTACATTGTCACAACCATATCGTATTTCTGTCGAACATTCTCATACTAACCGCTTTCAAATTTCAATATCACAATCAGATTGTACTTCACACGAACATTCTCACATTAATAGAGTCTCCGACTCCATTATCACAACGTGATCATATTTCCGACAGACATCACGCACAAACCGCTTTCTTACTCCTTCCGACAAACGTTCCTACATTAATCGTTCTGTAACTCCTTTTGCAACAAACGTTCTTGCACTCATCATTCTCCGACTCCAGTATCACAATTCGACCATACTTCTAACAGATATTCACGTAGTAACCGCTCTATAACTCTTTCTGATAAATGTTCTTGGACTATTATCGGACTTCTTGTAACAAAAAATCTCATACAAATCGGTTTCTTACTCTATAACTTGACTCTGTTGCCGATCATACAAGTTATTCCAATTCTCATCTTAAAGACAGTTCTAAAGTAACACTTTTACTTCATCCTTTTTCTAATTCATTTTTGAACTTGCAAAAACTTCTAAACTCTGCTCATTCTGAAAAAGTATCTCTTCTTCAGTCGACACCATCATGAAATAAAAATAATAAATATCCTGTTATTCATCGTATCAAAATCTATTTGAGTCTTCTGTTTCTATTAATTATTGAACACAACCATTTTAATTTTCAGATTCAAAAAATTTTCAATAAATTTCAACTTTTCCAATAAAATCAACAATTAAAACCTGAGAAAAAGCCTTTAAACGATTCCCTAATCCAAAGCGATATTCAGTATTCAATAATATATTGAATATGAAATATTTTTGTGTACTGAAAACACTTTTCAAAAATTATTAATGTTATTATTATACTATTGTATTTTATGAATATTTCACCAAATAGAAGATCTACCGAAATGACGAACTTCGGTAATGTAATAAAGACTATAACTGCATTTTTTATTTTACTTTTGTTTCATATTTTTTTCTGTAAAATATAAATCTTTTAGATCAATAGTACGTGATGAAGGCGCAAGGCAGTTAAAGCTGCCTTGGACAAAGTAAGGTGCCAAGCAAGCCAAAGTGCTTTCCTTTCCGCAGAAGACTTAAAAGATTTTAATATAGTGTCTAATGAGGAATATGACAAGTTTCATAATTTACAATTTTTTATAGATTCGTTTATATAATTTTATTAAAGTGGAGTAGGTCGGGGATACAATTATAAAAATGCGGCATGCTATCTCTGTGGTAAAGCTGCTTTCACATTAATTATATGTATACATTACAAACAGTTCTCAAAAGGATGAATTATAAATGTTCAAATATATATATGTATATATATATATATATATATATATATATATATATATATATATATATATATATATATATATATATCGCCAAAAATTTAATTTGATCATGTACATTTTTTGTAAAGTACATTTTTACAGCGAAAAAAAATATGTGTTACATTATATTTATGTTTCTTTTATTTAATCTGTAATCAAAGTTTTCATAAAAATATAGAAATTCCTTCAATCAGAACTTATATTTACATTATATTTGTTACACTGAGAAAAAATATTAGTGTTACGAAATGTTTAGTCCAATACCACTAAATATTTTGTATACATAATAAATCTAAAAGTTTTATTTTACTAAATAATTAGTAAACTTATTAAATATTTGTAAATAATTGTAAATAATTATTAATATTTAATTAGTAAAATAAAATAATTTTCGATTATATTTACAATATAGTTTTTTAGTTAGCAGTATTGCTCTGTATATATATATATAAAATCCAAACATTACAAGTCCGACAATCATTTATTGTCATTGCTATGTCGACACGATGCACTGCAAACATGTCAGCACATATGTGTTGTTCATATGCCTCATATGACGACTCAATTGCTGCAAATATGCCAATATGTCTATGCGCAGACATGAATGCGCTATGGCGGCACAATGCTGACAGTTTGCTATTTGGATAAATATATATAAATATACATCTATATATAAGTTTATAGATATAATATATAATATATATAAATATATATATATTTTTAAATATATTTTTAATAAGTTCTTTACTTGATCGTTCTAAGTTTCTGCGCGCAGTTTAAACGCTTTATGAAATAAAAGGAATAAGGATGACTGAGCAAAATCGGTTGAAATGTGCAACCCAGCTCCAGGCTTGACTTATAAAATATACTCAACATGCTCCCAGAAATAAAATCAACATAAGAGTGCGTGAGAGCAAAAACAACGATAAAATATCTATTTTTCTCCATTATGAATATGTAGACATAAGAAAAGGATGGAGGATTCACCGTTTTGCATCTTTCATTATTTATTTGGTTTCACTTCATGTTGGGTCTATTTAAAGAAACCTAATTCTGGACAGTTTTGTATAGATTATTGATGTTAATATTAAAATTAGGTTTTAAAAATGAAACTTTTGTAACTAATATTTATCTTGAGAAACAATGTAGCAGAATAAGATATATGATATATTTTTAAATATAATAAAATAATTTGTTCTTGTATTTCTCTATATGCAGTTTTTATAATAAATCCTATTTCATCTCATTTCTTTAAAGCTCAATTAGTCTCTTTTTCTATTTTTTATATCAAACAATTAATAGTATAAAGAACGACAGATAAGAATAAGAAAATATTATATCTGATATAATATAATTTTGATCAAATTTGTAAAATTTTAATAGAGTAATTTGGAAAAAATTGTAGAGTAATTTTTTTTGATATTTTCTTTCTCCTGCCTCATTAAATATATGTAAGTAAAAAAAAGAAGAATAATTTGTGTGTAAAATGTCGGAAATAATTTTATTACTTTTTACGAAAAAGTACGTATGTACATTTTAATATATCGTTGCGTCCATGTTCCCGTATATCGATGCAGAATGATTTGTTAGTTAACATGAGAAGTGTGAAAAAAATCAATAAAAATGGAAAAAACGAAGGTCCTTAGAGTCAAGTTGATTTTTGGAATAATGATATCTGTTTATTTCGCGCGGTGTTAGAATATTGCGAAGCATGCTCGTTTCTGTAAACGATTAATTCTCGTGATAGATGCAACATTTTGCATGTACATCAAATCTGATAGGTTTAAAGTTTAGAAATATGCTTCGATTGATAAGCAATCCCATTTGACAATAGATAGTCAATTTCATTAGGTTGAAATTTTAATTCAATTAAAATTTGTACAGTGTTTTCACCGATTTGTGGGTTTCTTTGAACTCCAAGAGAAATTCCGGGCGTTCGAGATAAACGAGGAGCAGGATTTGGAAATAAATTGTCTCCTACAATCGTAAATGTCTGCCTCTGCTTATTGTGAATATGTAACATGACGTCTTTTAAATTTAGTACTGGTGTCACGCATGCATCAGTGCCGTCAAATATAGCGCACCACTCCGTTTGAGTTTTCGTCTTGAAAATTTCCGTGATTTTACGACGATTTTCTTCAAAATTTTTGTATTGTGGTACCTCGTCGCTTGAGAGACCAAGCTTTTCTAGAAAGATTTCATAAAACTGTGGTTCGATTGCTCCAACACACATGAAAAGTTTATCCTTCGTCTCGTATGTATCGTAAAAGTGTGATCCTGTGTCAAGACTGAAAAAAACAATTTAAAAAAATTCTTTACAAAACAAAACAAAAATCAAAAGCACTTGTATATTCTAAAGAAATACTTACAGATTTCTGCCACGTGGATTTGCCCATATACCCATTTTTTGAGATCTGAATAACCAGGATCCTAAATATGCTGATCCTTCTACCATTGATGTATCTATCACCTGTCCGATATTACTCTTAGTTCGCTCATACAATGCCAAGGTTATTCCAAGAGCGCACATTAAACCGCCGCCACCAAAATCAGCAGCCAGATTAATGGGTGGTATCGGTTTTTCATTATATCGACCAAATAAAGACAATAATCCTGTATTAACAACTTACAATATTAATTTATAGTCTCGTAAAATAACGTAAAAATAAAAGGTCTTATTGATGAATAATATGTTACGATAAGGCAAACTAAAAAATAAAATGTATAAAATGCATTTGTTTTTATATAAATATAATTAATGAATATATAATCTAATATGGATTATGTTATATTACAATGTTGTATGTTTTAACATATTACCAGATAAACCTAAATAATTTATATCATGACCTGCCATATTTGCAAAAGAGCCATTTTGACCATATCCAGTTAATCTAGCATATATCAATTTTTTATTTGTTGTCAGAAGTTCATTTGGTCCAATCTTCAATTTTTCCATGACTCCTTTTGAATATATATTTATGTAAATTAAAAAATTTTATTCTTTCCGTGGTGAAAAAATTCGCTAAAATTATTCTACGTTTTGAAACATTTCAGTAAATTGCTAAAAATTTATTAAAATTTCACTGAAAGTTTTTCAGTTAATATACTGAAAAATCGTTGAAATTAAACTGAAATAGCTCTGAAATTTTGTAGAAATTGAATTTTCCAATTAAAAATCGCTGACATTTTTCTGAAATTTTTTGCTGAAATTTTGCCGAAAAGTTTCCAAAACATGGAATAAGTTCAAAAAAATTTTTCCACTAGGGTAGTTATTTTAATGCAAAAGATTAAATATTTTCTTGTTTAAAAGTTTGATTTTAAAGTATATTAAAATTTAATAATACCTATTGTGTAATATTATTCTATATACAGGGTGTTTTATTTTAATTAATACACTAGATTATCTTGAGAAGCAGACGTAGGATTAAAAAAAGTTTCAGACAAAAAAATTTTTTATGTGACTTCGACGGAGAACATAAGATAATACCATGTGTTTGACTTTGGGTGACGTCAAGATCACAACAAGTAATACTTAGAATTTTTAAAATAGATTTCCTCATTTTTCATTGCATATTTCGTAGTTTACCTCGAGAACTTTTTAAAACATGATCAAGATTTATAAAAATCAAGGAATTGGAAGTTGTTTCTCTTATTTTCATTTTTGTACAAAAATTCGTTTTTACATAAAAATGAAAATAAGATATAGTACCTTTAATAAATTTGACTGATAAATGTTTTCCATGTCATAATCTTGAACAACATTTAAGAGATTTTAGCCATTGGACATCTTGAATAATGCTAATGCTGGCAGTATTATAACTTTCGAAATATGACTCGAAAAGTACATAATGAAAAAAATATTTTATTAGTGTTTTGATAATCTCTCAAGATAAGCTACGAGAATATGTAATGAAGAATGAAGAGTTCCTATGAATTTAAAAAATTCATAGAAATCTTGCTCTGATCTTGACTATGTTACCCAAGGTCAATACGTAAGCAGAGAAAAGATTAGCCAACATAGCTAAAATATAACTGTGGCAACTAAAATGTGATTTTATAACAGGGACAGCTAATGTCGTTGCTACCAAAGCTCTATTTATTATTTGCTAAAATTTAGGTGCTGTAGCAAAAAATATTCGCTGTTATAGTAAAATGTTAAAGATATTAAGCTAATTTCTTTTTGAAACAGAAACTAATAATATTTACAGCAGGAATAAAAATCTTACATTATATTATATTTGCTTCGTTGCTAGTGTTAAATGATTTTAATCATTTCAGCTGTCAAATATGATATAGGAGTCCTTTCATATTAGCTATTGCGTTTAAAAATATATTGATACACGGAAAAAATGTATTAACAATATTTAACAACAATATTCTATTCAAAAGTCTTATTCATTCAATAGTAGTATCAATGAAATAAACAATATTTTTTTAAACAAGAGAATGATAGCGAATTTGTTAATACTGTAAATTAACAAGATTATTTTCAATTAAATGTTGTTGATTTAACATTATTTTTCTTCTTTGTAGTATTGAAAGCCTATAACTCACGTACATATTATACATTTCAATGCTATATTTCAGTATATTTCTAAACACTTTCAATAATTACTAGATCTACATTGCAAGGTGAAGCGTGCAGGGGTGGACAAAATACTCACAAAATTGTATTTAAATATAAAATACTCATAAAAATGTATTTAAATACAAAATATTAATAAAAATTGTATTTAGATACAAATAGTAAAAAATAGTAAAATTGTATTAAATTTGTCGTTGTTGTCGTCATCGTCGTTGGACACTGGTTTAGACTGGAATGGCTTGTTTCTTCAACATGCCATGTTTCCGTGATCTTCCTACGTCTCTATTTCTTCATGGTTTATAGCCTAACGCCAATTTAGGGAGTCGATTTTCATCTGCTCCATGTGAAATTGTTCTTCTATAATCCATCATTTTATCTTTGAAATAGTAATAATGTAATCTTTTTACGAACTTTCTCAAATTCAATAACAAAAAATTCAAAAAAATCAAGGCAATGACAGCGTGATAGTCAATACGCAATCTTAAATCTTTATTACACAAAAAATAGAATCTTTATTTCAAAAAATAGAATCTTTGTTCCAAAAAATAGAAAATAGTACGTTTCAATTCACTTCATTATTCTCAGCATTACATTTTCAAAATATCAATCCCTTCATGTCCAGAGAAGAAAAAATCAACATCAGATTAACAGAGATTAACAAAGATTTGATGTTGTAATCCCAAGACATAGAAAGAATTCGTCTCGACATTGGATCAAAACCAATTAAAATTTAGAATCACTAAAGAGTATCAAGTTAGAAAACACATTGATTGCAGCTTGAACGAAACATGACTCAAATTTTATTACTTTGATTGTGAAAATTGCCAATTCCTTCCTTATGTCTTCATATTTAATCTTATCTAGTTTCGTGCAATCTTTAACTGCTCTTAAGAACTTCTTTTCTGAGGCTTGTATTCTATTTACATCCTCCCTTTCTATTATCCAAGCTTCGCTTGCATATAGCAGCGTGGGAACTGCCATTTTTTGTAGAATTTGAATTGTATCTTTTCTTGTTAATGTTTTTCGAATGGTGTTGCATTTTCTCTAGAATGAAGTCAATTTTTGATCTATGTCAGCTTTTTTTGGTAGATCAGGTTGTATCCTAAATACAATATTTGAGAGAGAATAGGATTCAGACAACGAAAGAAAATTGACAAAGTTTAATTACATATTGTACTTTACTGTACCCTACGTGCCTTCAGTAGCAGAGAAATTCAAGAGATTTTTCAAAAATAACAGAGCGGTTCATTTGGCTTACGTAGGAATTAATACATTCATAAGAGCACAAAAGGAAAAATTGTCGTCACTATTACATTCTAATACAAAATTAATTGTGTATACAAAATTAATTATCAAAATTGTGATGTTTCCTATATAGGCCAAATGAAATGGTTATTGAAGACACGTATTAAAGAACATCAGAATCATATAAATAGTACATAGAAAAAACATCACACAATATTCTAAATATAATAACAGAACGAGCGCAACGAGAATGAGCACAACCATGATTTTGATTGGAGTGACATCAAAATTTTAAACAAAGAACAAGGGTTACATAAAAGATTCGGAAGCGATTCATATAAAAAAACAAAAAAATGAATTTAATATGCAGAATAATATGGAATTGTTGGATTCGCTATATTATGATTTAATTTAGAGAAAATGGATATGTTCTTGTTTTTTTAAATTCATTTGTATAGTCGATCTTATGTTGATATTCATTTGTTTCCATATTTTATAAGTTATAAATTTGTATCAAGTTTGATTATTCTGTTAATTAACTTTTATATTTATTTTAATTAATTAACTTTTATATTTATAAATACTGCGTAATGTGAAACGTCCCATCACACGCTCTCAAGACATTATAATTACATCGCATTATAATGGATCATTATTATGTTGAGTACAATGTAAGTTTTGATATAATCAATTTTAATATTTTAACTACAATAAACAGTTCATAAATTTCATATATTAACTCGATTTTAGTTAAATGATTTAATTCTTTTTGGATATCCAGTTAAGTACAACAGACGATAATGAAATTCTTAATTTTGGACAACAGCCTAGCGATAATTCATTGATAGCATTTGCCATATTGTGTTATAACGCATCAATTTTGATTTTAATGATTATCACATTGAAGATGACTTAATCCTATGGTCGAAACGTTTATAATTAGTAATTGACATATATATTATTTTTGACTACACACATATAATTGCGTCAGCTCTGAGTGATTTTATATTCCTTTATAACTTTATTCTTATGTTCTCTCCATATTTGTACAATATAATATGTTTGTATAATATAATATTATATTGTATATATATTGTATAATATAATATAATATTGTCTATGTATATGTTGAATAGGATCGGGAATATATCCTTGTCTCACTTCTTAGTTAGTGAATATAATGTATTTGGGATCCTCTTTGTCAATAGATAAATTTACTCTATTAATACACGTTCTTTATTTTTTATCTTAAGTAGGATTTTAGGAAACCTTTTCTTTCTAAAATATCTTATAATTTTGATGTGTAGACTTTATCGAAGGCCTTCGTGTAGTCTATGAATGCAATTTGTGTCTTCAAGTTTTGCTCTCTTCTTTTTTCTATAATTAGTTTTATTATCACATTAGTTTTAAGATTACATTTATTGTTGATCTCTTTCTGAAAAGTCGGTCTTTTTTTGAAACTGCTTTGTTCTCCCAATTTGACTTCCACGATGGTTTGTATTTTACTATTATTTTCGAATATATTTTATAACATGAGTTTAATAGACTAATCCCTTTGTAATTATTGGGGATCAGTTCCCTTTCTTGTATATAGAGACAATATTGACGGTTTTCCACTCCTTGGGAGTATGTGATTGACTTCAATATATGTTTAGAAGATGTAAGATTCTCATTTATAACATTTAACCTTCGTATTTGATAAGTTCGGAATTTATATTGTCGGTGCCTGTTGCTTTCTTATTCTTAATGGCTTAATGCATTTATTCGAGTTCTTCTAGCGTGATAGAGTTCATAATTCCGCTTCATAATTCATCATCTCTTCTGTGTCGTTATATTTAAATTATACCATAGTTATATATAGTGTATTTTCCACATTTCTTTGTTAATGATTCAGCTTTGCTCTCTCTGATTTATTCAAATGTTTCATTAGCTTATATTATATGCTAATTATCTTCCGTGTATATCATGTTCAATCTGGCTTGTCTCAGCTTGGATAGTAGGCAGACTTTATTGTTCGTTTGATTTCATTACATTTGTTTCTGTATGTTTGTTTGTCTTGTTCATTTTTGGAGTTCAAATATTTACGGTAAGCTTTATTTCTCCGAAATTAGAGTTTTCAATTCTTCGTTCCATATTCTTGATTCTTTTTTGTCATATTTCTTGTATCTACATCATAGTGTTTCTTCTGCTTTGAATATGCATTTCCTTGATCTTATTTCTTGTTTTTCTCTTTTTATGTTCAATAAAGTATTATTTATAGTTGTAGATAATTGGCCATTCTTTTCTGATATAAATTTCTAATACTTTCTTCACTTAATAAGTGTTTTAAAGCTTTTCATTTTAATCAGTTTCTTCTTTTCTTTCTTTAGCCAAGGATTTGAGATGTTTAGTTTGCTTGTGAGCAGATAGTGGTCTTTTGTAGAATTAATTTATATTTTCACTTGCAATTTATTAATTACAATTACATATATATTCGTATTGTATATATGTAATTGTAATTAATAAATTGCATGTGAAAATATAAATTAATTCTACAAAAGACCACTATTTGCTCACAAGCAAACTAAACATCCCAAATCCTTATACTATATACAATATACATTATATATACCTTATACTATATACAATATACATTGTATTATATATGTATTAAACGTGGATCGTTTGATAAGTTTGATAAATTTTCATGAAATGGCGCTACAATCCATTTGATGACGCGATATCTCGAAAGATCCACTCTTCGAACTCCTTCAGGCCAAATTTTAGCCAGAAAGGACGCATAGTTCACGTTTGGTAGTTATTTGTAGGCTGTCTCAAAGTCTGCAAAATACTCATTAACGGCGACAATGACTTTCTCATTTGACGAGAATTTCTTCCCACCGAGCAAAGTTTTTAAGTTTGGGAACAGAAAGAAGTCACACGGGGCCAAATCCGGAGAATAGGGTGGATGAGGAATCAATTCATAGCCCAATTCGTAGTTTTATCATTGCAACGGTCGACTATGAGACGGCGCGTTGTCTTGATGGAAGAGCACTTTTTTGCGCGCCAATCTCGCTTCAAATGACTATCAAATGTGAACTATGCATCCTTTCTGGCTGAAATTTGGCCTGAAGGGGTTCGAAGAGTGGATCTTTCGAGATGTCACATCATCAAATGGATTGTAGCGTCATTTCATGGAAATTTACCAAACTTATCAAACGACCTACATATATCGGAATCGACGGGCTTCGAATCTAAAACCTAGGGATAGTCTAACGCTGAGTTATAATCACATGCTTTGGATACTTTAGCATGTAATAATTATAGAGATATTTCTAGATTAAATTAGGTTCTTATAAACATTATATCATGTTTATCATATACCTTAAGTATTGTTTTTAATCTTAAATTTTAGATTACTTGCCTGTTGTAGATTTTCTCTATTATTTTTATCATAGTTTTATTGTCGTTTTTAAATAATTTCTATCTTGTTACGTCTTATGAAAATTAATAATTAATAATATTCTATCGTGATTTTTGAATTATAAATTTCAGATTACTCTAAAATATTTGATGGATTTTCTATACTTTTGTATCATTTTTGTCAGCTCAGATATCGTTTTCAATCAATTTCTATTAAAATTAATAATATTTTTCCATATTTTTAGTTCGTAAATTATAAAATAAAAAATTTAATCGTAATTAAAATTTACGATTAAAGACATAATAGAATATTACTAATTTTGATAAAACACGACTAAAATAATTGATTAAAACCGATATAAGTAGACAAAAACGATATGGAAATAAAGGAAATATATCGCGTACTTTAGACAAGTAATCTGAAATTTACGATTCAAAAATACAATATTATTATAATATTTTAATAAAACATGTTCAGATGGAAATAGATTCAAAACGATATCTAAGTTATATAACGAAAACAATAAATAAATATAGAAAATTTTTCAAATATAGCAGGTAAGTAATCTGAAATTTATGATTAAAAACGATATTTAAATATTATAAAACAGTGATAAAAACAGTATGTAATAAAAATAGTATAATGTTTCTAAGAAACTATATAATTTAGTTTAGAAAAGTCCTTATATGTTAGAATAAGATAGATATTATGGAAAAACCGTTGGTAACATAATGTGACATTTAGGTTATTAAGTATTAATTAATTATTCAATTAATTATTCAATGACCTAAATACAATAAATAATTAATTATATAACAACGATAAGATAATTTTTCTATAATATCTACCTTATTTAAACATGTAGAGCTATTTTCGGATTAAATTGTATAAATTTATATAAATCATCCTGTCGCTTATTTTATATTAAATCAAATAATGTGAGAAGTCTGAGTATGCAGTTAATTATCGTTTAAATTAAGATAAGATATAAAACAATAAAACCTTACAGCTTTATGTATGCTGAAATCTGCAAAATAATTGTTCAATGATCTGAAGAATGTCACATTATACCATATTGCTAACGATAGGATAAATTTTCTATAACATCTGTCTTATTCAAACATATAGGGACATATTTGGATTAAATTATATAAGTTCATGTAAACATCTTTTCGTTTATTTTTTAATCTGATTTAATAGTAATAGGATCATATAGAAAAGTTTGTGACCTCTGATAAGTATTCTATTGTTTATTTAATATAAGATAAAAAATAATAGAAATTTATAACTTTTTTATCTGTCGTGATTTTAATGTCCAATAGGTACAATAAGTCCTGATAAACATTATATAGGATTTCTATCAGATTTCTATAAATTTCTATTATTTTTTTATTGGATTTTTTAAGCAGAGTGGGGACCTGCGTCTCTGAACTACACCTACTCCTTCCTGGTTAATGTTTTATCCACATTTTTGTATTTAGATACAAAATACAAAAATGTATTTAAATATGAGTAGGATATATACCGCCGATTCTAACTCACGGATACAGCAATTAGCAAATAGCTCTAGTGTCGCGCGGGTGGAGAGGCCAAAGTTACAAACGGATCCAAGGAAGGGGAAGCGCGTCACCAGGGATTGTTAGACGGGAAAGGAGGTTTCATTCCTTCTCTCTCTCTAACCTATTGTCCTCTTTCTCTCCTATCCATTGTAGGATGCAGTTCTCTCTCTTCCACCCGTTGCAGTTCTATACTTATTATTTGCCCTCTCTCTTCCTCCTGTTACGCTCTCTCCCATATTATCTTTTCTTCTTTCATACGATTTTATTAAATAGATATTTAATCAGAAAAACATTAAAAAAATCAAAAGTTTGGTTCCGTTATGTAGATGACACATTCGTGATATGGAGACACGGCAGAGCCGAACTCCGTAATTTCCTCAACAATCAATATCCAAATATCCACTTTACTATATATAGACATAGAGGAAAACGAAAAACTCCCCTAGATATTCTTGTCTCTAAGAAAGCTGACGGTACCTTAGGCTATCAAGTGTACAGAAAACTAACACACACAGCTAGATTCCTACATGCCGTCGCACTATCATCCACCACAAAACAGTCTGCAACTCACTCACTCAGTCTGTAACTCACTTGTACATAGAGTTTTCTCTGGCAAAAAATATCTACAGACAAAACTCAACCACTTAAAATTAGCTTTACAGAAAAACAGATATGACAAAAAAGACATAATCAAAATAATCAATAAATGTGCAAACAAAACAACGGTCTCTGATACACAACCAGACGAAAGGATTCTATCCACTCTCCCATATATCAAAAAAATGACAGATCGGATTGGCAGGATATTAAACAAACACACAATATCCGAATTTTTAAATCACCTAAAAAGATAGGACAAATCTTAAGAAATCCTGAAAATAAAAGACCTCCATTCAGCTCCGCAGGAGCATACAAAATATTGTTTCTTAAGGCAAGTATATATTGGAGAACCAGGAGAATAGTCAACCTACGAATAAAAGAACGCCAATGTGATGTCAGGCTAAACATGTCAACATAGAACAGGAATCGAAACAGGACATCAAGTACTGTTTGAAAACGACCACAATAGACAACATTATCCTACTTTCCAAGAAAGAGAAGCTATAGAGATACAAAAATACTAACAATCTAAATAGAGATATAACATAAATAAATATACATAGATAAATATACATAGATAATAGCTATAACATAAATAAAATATGAAAAACCATTCTCCCCGTTATTGAAGACTGACCAATTTCCTCCACCCACAATTCTCTTCTTTCTCTCCACCACTTTAAGTAGTGTAATATAAAAGGAACGGCCTGGAAGTACAACAGGCACAGTCAGGCTACTCCTCGTCCTGATGAAGTGGATTGCAAAGTTCGAAACGTTGGCATTTCAAGAATGAATCTAGACATGGAGGAGATCCGCGAAACGCATAATTTTTTTTTTTTTTTATAGAAAGCATCCGTGAAAGCTTCAAGAATATTATTAAAAAATATTTGTTTTTTACGATTTTTTAATAATATGACTCGGCAATAATTTTAATTTAGCAATGATAATATGTTTAATATTATATAAATGGCCAAGTGTTTTTAATTATCGAATCATTATAAAAACTGTTACTGAATAACAACTGTGTACTATCGAACACTTATTAAATTATATACATATTACTAAACAACTATCATTATTGATAGATTATTAATTGTAGGGATAGGGGAAAGAAATTAAAATGCATTAAACAAAAATCTCATACTATATTTTTTTAAATTTGATATATTTTTTCTGACGTTGTGACTACCAGTTGTATATTTTAAATATCTTCTGTAATACAATTTTTAATATGTTTTCCACATCGTACAGTTAATCGTACATTAATAATATCAAGATTTTAAAGAATCTTCGTAATCAGCATCCAGATCTCTTCCGCATCAATTACAGCCATCGTAATCAGGCATTTTATCATACTATACCATATCATCCCGTCTTCCCATTGCAATCCATGATAAACACTCAGCCAGGAAGCGCAATACTTTTCGGATTTTATCAAGAAGTTGGCATGGGACATATAAAAATGTAATGAGAAAGAATAGTTTCTTTTTTCAATACTGCCATTTCCTTCGAAATAAATTTATTTTCAACGATAAATCTTTGCAGATCCACAAACATTCGTATGATCATTGTGAATGACTTTTCGCGACTGTGCTTGATTACAAAAGATCTTGGATTTTATCTCATATATTAAAAAAAGGGAAAAGGTATTTTTTGGTGATGATAATTTATGTAATTTTGGATACTATGTAATGTTGGGTTTGACATTGAGCAATATTCGATCACGCGGTGATAAGGTAATAGACAGTTGCATTCGCGGGTACAATCTTTTTGAATTCAAATTCTAATTGTACATCCATAGTACCACTCTTGACTCGTTTTATCGCGAGCAGTCAATGGTTAAAATATAACCTTTCAAAAAGGAATGTAATTGGAATGATCGTTCATTTCTTTTATGAGGAATTTGATAGTAAGACATATAGAAACGTAAATATTAGGTGTACAAAAAAGTTCTGAACTTTTTTT
>Ga0157363_1002227_pt1 | contig 16961 bp, 7 predicted proteins | sample AttsexASBM1_FD_111477 | JGI IMG/M metagenome (GOLD analysis project Ga0157363, IMG submission 111477) | Fungus gardens microbial communities from leaf cutter ant in Ribeirão Preto, State of São Paulo, Brazil - Atta sexdens ASBM1 | ecosystem: Host-associated > Fungi > Mycelium > Unclassified ... | reverse complement strand
TGCGTGCTTATTAATACATGAAGATAATTTTGTTTTAAAATTTATCTCGAAAATGGATATTTTCCATTTGATAAAACAAGTCGACATAAATCGACGCAATCGTCGTTCTATCCTTGTTGACATTCAGAGAGTGACAAAGATAGAACAATACTTGTGTCGACTTGTGTCATCAAATGGCAAGGTACTATAACTACTCAATATGGTAGTTATAGTACAATACAATATTTTTACTAAGCACTTCAATAAAATTAATCAAACTTATTTTAAATTTTATTATTTTATTAATGAATTTTATTAATAAATGAGAGAGATTTATATTAAAATTCTTGGAAATAAACAATGTTGTTCCAAGACTATCATATTTTCAGGATAAGCTCTAAGAACAAATTCTCTCCGTGTACTATTCATGGCCATGTAAACGTAATCTTTCTATAATTGATTATATTTAAACCCTTATATCTCAAAAACTATTGATTGAAATAAATGTACATAATTTTTTAACATACTTTTTTGAACTTTTTTACTGGTATTCTGATTCGTGATTTTTAGGACTGTATACGTCTTTGTTTTTATTTAATTTAAAAAAAGTTCCTGCGAAATTCTTCAAATAAGGACCGTTTGTGTGGCAAAAGCAACATTACTAACATCAAAGTTAAATTAAGATATTCAACGGGATGACCCGTTTGTTAAAGCGGAGTTTAAAAAATGTGGGCGAGCGTTTTACGTAAGCATTGAACTTACTTGCGACTTTATCGAAGAATAGTGAAGTAAGGAAGGAAAAAAAAAGAAAAGAAAAATGTTTGCCATTCCCACAAGAATCGCAACTACGTGCATAGTGTCGTTACGCAACTCGTTTCCTCTGCGATCATCTCTCTCAGTCTCTCTCTCTCTCTCTCTCTCTCTCCCTCTTGCATTCAATTTGAAATTTCACTTTGAAAGACTTCTAAGCGCTCGTAATAAAAATATAGTTGTTGATTATCAGAAAACGTGAACTGAAGCTAAAGCGAGAAAAAAATGAAAAAATGTGAGAAGACATACTTTAACTGTCGCAAAATCGATAGTCAAAGGATCCCATATCGATAAATCGTTGCTGTTATTTGATTTTCCGGGGAGAATTTCCACGCCAGCATCTTGCGTCTCGTTCCGCTTTCGTTAAGCTGTAGTCATACTAGCGATTGTCAATTGAAGATATATTCCAGACAGTGTTAAGACATAATTACACTACGCAGTTGTGACTGATAATTGGCGATTACTTTTCGATCAATTGCGATTAATGATTACTTTTTAACCTACATCCAGAGAAAGGTTTTTTCGATTTAAAGAAATATTTCTTTGTTATATTTTCTTTGTTAAAGAAAAAATTTTTTTGATTTGAACATAATTTTTTTAAATCAAATGAATTTTTTTATTTGATTTGAAAAAATAATTTAAATCAAAGAAATAACGTTTAAATCGAAGAAATTTTTTTGAATTGGAATTTAACCTATCAGAAGAAAGACAATCTCAAGATCAATGAACTTTACTCTGATTAATTAAATTTAAATCCACGACATTACTTTTTAAGCAATTAGAGCAAAGCAATCAGAACAAAGCAGTCACTGATTGCTTTGCCCTAATTAGTTGAAAAGTAATCATCGTAGATATGAATTTAACCAATCAAAGCAAAGTTCACCGACCTTGAGATTGGTTGTCTTTCTTTTAATTGTTTAAATTCCAATCCAATCTCAATCTCAATCTTTGATCCGATCACGACTTAAAGTCGTAATTATACGATTCCGCGATTGTGATTAACGATTATTTTTCAATCAATCGGAGCAAAGCAATTGATGACTGGTTTACTTTGATTGGTAGAAAAGTAATCATCAATCACAATTCAATTAGCAATCGCTAGTATGATTATGGCAAAACGACAATGAACGGCGATATATGATAAGAGAGGAAAAAGGGCGGATGGGAAATTTTATAAAAACGTTGATGCTTTTTTTCCAAGCTTCTCATTTGCAATACGCAAAAGAAATGATTCAAAGAAATGATATTATTCGTTGCGTAACTGAGCGGCGCGTCCTGAATCGCAAATGATGAGGGTGCAGGATGGTATGTAGGTGACTACCCTGATGAATGTTCGTTTGAATGTAGAAATCGAGAAAGAAAGGGAGAAAGAAAAAACAAAACACACCGGTCATCCGTCTTTCAATAGGCGAACGTTACAACGCGACGTGCAATACATGTTTTATAAAAAGTAATACCTTGTTCAATGTAATTTCATGTTTCCTGCTAGAAATAAGAAAGATATCGTATAAAAAAAATAAGAACAAGAAGAGAGAGAGAGAGAGAAAAGATTTTATTATTTATTGATATACCTTTGAATATATACGTTCGCATTTGTGTGACGTGAATATTTATCATTGTAGTTTATTTGAGGCAATATTTTTCCCAATAAATTAAATTATTTATAATTCTCAAAATGCTTAGATTAATATCAAATTATTGCTGTCCTTTGAAGATGCTTATTAGCATAAAAAATTATTAAATTGCTTATCAATTTAATATGTGATATTACCGAGTTAGGAAAGCTATTTTATAGCTATTTTATAAGTTATTTATAAATTACTTTTATAGATTACCTTATATATAATTTTTATAGAAATTGAGTACAAACAGCAATACAAAATTGAAGCAAATAATAAAATATAATATAAAAAATAAAATATCCGAATTTATTGTACTCAATTTTTACAATAAAAAATAACTTGTAAATAACTTGTAAAGTGACTTTCTCAACCCTGGATATTATTATTTTAATTCTACTTATGCGTTGCAAGACTGAAAATAGTTTATTTCTCTCAATTTAATTTATCAAATTGATTTATTTTCGTCGATCTACAATAACAGTTGTTGAAATTGTAATCAATAAATGTGTCAAAATAGATTTAAAAGTGTTAAAAAATTGTTTCCACTTATATTTTTATTAAACAGTATTTTGAAGCTGAAATAAAAAAAATGGAAACCAGAAAATTTCAGATGTAACTACGTTTTCCATTCATGGCAAGAATTTTGTCACGATCGCGTGAAATCATAAAAAAAGTCAAGACCGCGGAAAGAAATAAAGAAAAATAATCAAGAAAGCATGGAAGTGACGAGGGCCAATAAATCTACGGGTTGCAAACCGATAATCGATAAATTGTCGACGACAAACGGATTTTTGCAGCGCTCTCTCTCCACCCATGTTAAATCTGCATGCACAGGGGTTTAACATCCTCTCTGATTTATCAGCTTCTCATTCATCTCAAACTGATGTATAATAATTTGACATTAAGAATTTAATCAAGAATTTAATCAATCCTAGAGAAAAAGAAATTTTTTTAATATTAATCAAAAATTTAATTTTTTTTTCTTGGAAAATTGAAAAATTTAAATTTATATTAAAATATTTTTTGTACAGTTCTGGATTTTTTTTTCTTAAAAAAATGATGAATCTGTCACAGTCGATTTTGGAGATTTTCGATATTTTCATAAGGTGTGCGAATATACAAGTCACCAAAATCCAGACCATTTAAATTTTCAATTTAAATTTTCCGCTATATTGTACTTCCGCTAGAGGTTGTTGACGTCTGAGAAAGTCTGATGCTTCTAGTAAACATATTCTCAAAATGGTCGCGATATTGAAACCAAGTGCGGAGTATAATCGAAGAGCCGCAATCATCGAAGACCTTCGCGCTGGGCACTTAGCAACGGAAATAATTCGATTCGTTATGGCAAAATACGGCTTTAGAACAGTTCAAACGAAGGTTCCAGTGTCAGCGAGGAAGAAAGAACGCATCGCGAGGATTCCCGCAGTTGAAAGGGCTCAAACGCTAATTTCGAATGACCCAGAGCAATCGTTGTGAAAATTAGCATCGATTGTTGATGTAAGCGAGCCAGCAATGCATCGAAGAGGATCTTCGATACAAATCGTACACATTAAAGATACAACAGATGCTCTCTGAAGCTGCCAGGAGCAACCGAGTTGCTCACTTCGGCTCCCATTCTGGCCTCCCAACAGCCCAGATTAAATCCCTTGGACTACTACATATGGAGCGTATTTGAAAAGGTCACAAGTCTCGGCATCCCAATATGACGTCATTAAGGATCGCTATTGAGGCAGCATTCGTCGGCATGGACAGCGCTACATTACAGCGTGCGACTGAGAATAGAGATTGTTATGGCTGATGATTGTTATGGAGATTGTTCAAGCTAATGAGGGATATATCGAATAATTGTGCTCTACAAGGATCCCCCAAGTGCCATATAAAAAGATTTTTTGTAATATTTAATTTTTCATTAAAAACATTTTGTTTAAAGAAATTGTTCGATTTGTCCGGATTTTGATGACGCACCCTGTATATATACATTAATTATACTCGTATGATATTTAAATCGAATTTTCCGAGAAATACGCGCGAACAGTTGACCTGGGAAAGTTTTCTAATAAAAATTGCAAAAAAAGCGCTGTAATAATTTTGTAAAGAACAGGGACATGAGGAAAAAAAGAGAAACGATCGAGAGAAAATTTTCCATTCGAAATCATGCGATATCACGCGAAACAAGCTCGTTGTGTATCGCTCTTGTAGTACATTACAATTTACTAAACTGTTAGAACTTCACTCTCTCGCTCGTCTTGTGGCTTACTCCCTCATATCGTTTAGGTACCCAAAGGCTTCTTCGATACATCGGCTTTTATTTCTACACTACGGGGTGCGTTCGAAAAGTGACGGAACTTCGAAGAAGTTGTGGTCTTTTCATTAAATAATCAAAAGAAAATCTAATGGAAAGAATAATCGATACTATAAGAAAAAATGATATTCATAATCCGAACTTTTATTTAAGATCCTCATAAGATTCTCATAAGATCCTCATAAGATTTTAAGCTCACTGAATTAAGCCCGCGGTCTTTATTATATCCGAATGAATCCATATAAATTATGCGGAACACAATTGCGCGATAAAAGCGACGAGGAAAGCTGAAATAAATGTCAATAGAACCTATGACCAACTGGAGACATCGATAATAAATACGACAGTTTACCCACCTCTCTCTCTTTCTCTCTCTCTCTCTCTCTCGCTCTCGCTCTCGCTCTCGCTCTCGCTCTCTCTCACTCTCTTCATCTCATCTCAACTCCCGACGACAGTTTACGTCCCATTACGCGCTAACGAAAAAGCGCACTCGCCTTCGCTTGTAATATGCTACGAGCGAGTACTTTTCGCTTTTTATTATTAAAGCATTAATGGGGGATAATCGTATTCCTCCATGTACGTTTTCTGTTGAAATCGTGGCGTATCATACTGCGGCGCGTTGTCGGTTCTACACGGATCGCGTTTGACTTGTTCGTTTTAAAGCTTGTTTACCATGAATAAAGTTATGTATAAACATTAAAACATTATTCTATCAAAAGTGAATTTAATTTCATAAACATTTTATGAACTTAACTTCATAAAAAATTCTCAAAATGTCATAACTTAAAAAGAATGGTTTTTAAGGATAATAATTGAAAGTAATTGAAAACGAAAGTGACGAAAATATATTTAATCATTTTACACACACATATTCTTTGCCGATATATTATTTGATTAGTCAATAATTTTCTATCAAATTGAAAAAGTTTTTCCCCTTTTCTAGGAACTTAATTTTTTTAACAATATTAAATAAAATTAAGTGAAACTTTTTAAATTGTCTTGTTTAAGTGTATTTTATCTTATAATTCTTGTATTGTAATAATTCTTGTCTGGTAAAATCATTAATATTATTAATAAAATAAATTATTATTAATAAAATATTAATATTACTTTGAGGATATTTCGATTTTTTTAACTATCAACATATAGTCTGTAAGGATATATCCACAAATAATAAACGCATAGCCGCATAAACATACAAAGAAAATTATTCAATCATATTTCTCTTATAAAAACGTACATAAAATGTGATTGGATAATTTTCTTTATGTTTATACGAGTTTGTGTGGATATACACCCTTAACTCTTTATAACCTATGTAATAGTTTTTAAAGACTCTTCATCGCATAATATAATCGAGAAGAACAAAAAGAGACTATGGCTAGGTTTCACCTTTCGGTAAACTTTAGTTCACTGTTTTAAGACCATTGTACGTAAAAATATTAGTCGTAACCGTAAGATCATAAAAAGCGATAAATTAATTGGTTACGAGACAAGCGATAAGTCACGTGACTGTTTTCCAATTGATTAGTCATAAAAATAAGGTGTTAATCGCAATCTTTCGACGGAACGAAAACTTGTATCTATGATTATGACGTTTTATTCGTGTTTCTTCTGCACAAAGAATGTGACAATGCTTGACCCTAACGCAGTATCCAATCAATTGCAATCTTACGATTACAATTACGACTTTTACGTGCAATAGTCTTTATTCTCTTACTCTCTTATACTTTTACTCTTTTACTCTTTTGTTTATCCAGTAGGTAAATTACATAGTTGTGTATCTGAAGATGGAACAATCGGTCTTACATGGACTAGAGTTGCGATAAATCTATCCTTGGTCTACATTTTCAAATTTTATCTTTTTAATTGTAGTCTCTCCTTTTTACATTATATAAAGAGACTTTCATAATTACGCAAATTAAATTACAACTCGTCCCGATTTATCCAGAAAAGCATTAGCTAAAAAAAGAAAAGCATTAATTAAAAAAGGAAAAGAAAAAAAACAATGGCTGGACTTTCGATTGTTTCAGCTGGTGGACGACGACGGCAGCATCGACAAGGCTCTGATGAATTACTTATTCACCAAACAGATTGTGAAACACCTCCGTAATCAGATGAATGTCAATGACTTGCAGCGCAAACGGAACTTCTGGAGGCAGTGTTCCCTCAATGCGGTGGCTTGCTTCGGTAAATAGGCGCGCAACAAGACGGAGGAAAAATCAGGCGAGAAAGAGAGAGAGAGAGAGAGAGAGAGAGAGAGAGAGAGAGACGCAGAAAGAAGATTGTTACGTTCGCGTCATCGCTGGAAAGTTCAGGAAACTCCCGTAACACAATGGGATACATTCCAAAATCTACTCATTGATTAAAGTAAGGTTGAGCTTAAATATGGCTGACATTCATGATTGGTATTTATTTCCAGATATATAACGGTTGTGTTATATTACATTTATATTATTGAGTGAAATATTATAATGAAGACACAACGCTTCTTAAATAATGTTTCCCGCGGAACACGAACTAGCAGTAACATTAATATTACAATTTCTCACTGAACAATATAATGTAATATAACATATGTTGTATTATAATTGTATGAATAGTTACATTATAGAGTAGGAAATTGTAACATTTAAATGACATTAAGAATGCCAATATGGCTTGAAATAAGAATCGAATGTGAATAGCAATTGATGTCTTAAGATTGTATTTAAGACATTTTTAATTCTTTGGTACCACTGCTAATGTGACATACCTACTCGAGATTTTTTTTTTTAGTTTGCCATCCCAAACAGAACAATAAGTAATTATGATATTAAAATGACTAAAATAATCTTTTATATATTAAAAATCATTTTTCAATCATTTTCGATTGTTTTTAATGTCATTTTGACGTTATTGTAACTTATTGTTGTGCTTGAGGTGCTATAATTTTTTTTTATTTAATAAAGATATCCATATTGAATAAAAACGTGCAGTAATATTGCGGTGCAGTAATAACTACGTTATTGCTTACAATTTGCATTATATTTTTTGTATTAATTTTTTACATAATATTTATGTTACTTTCTAACATATTCATCTTCTGTGAAACTAATACAAAAATTCGAGTGAACTGTTTAAACATGTATTAAATTTAATACATTTTCAACTGTTGTGTGTGTTTTTTGATAGTCCAATAAAATTATTTTCAGAGATCTGTGTCTATAACTAAATTTTTAATACTTTAACAAAAAATACTTTAACAAAATTATGTTTTCATATCTTCTTATGTCGATCGTTTCGATAAAAAAAAGTTGTTATAATATATCGATTTTTATACGATATTTTTCTATGGTAGATAGATGACAAAACAATGTAAAGTGGCACCAAAAGATTAAATATAAGAATCGACTACGAATAACACTCAATCTTACTTTACTCGACGGATACGTATATTTCCGAACACACTCCTGAAGAATCCGCGTGGAAGGAATCAGCTCGCGCTGATGAAAATGATGATGAATGAAAAACGCAACGCGATTCGATTTCAATAGCAATTATTTGTCAATTTGATAATAATAATTATGATTTATCGCCGTTACGTAACTTGAAGCACGTATTCCTGATCCGTTTTACGCGACGAAATTCGTTTAATGAAATAATTCAACGTATGAAATAATCTCCGACCGCAAGTAATTTATTTAATCGGAGACACTGTGAAAAATGTGTTTGGCGATGAAAATCCGGGCTCCAAGGCAATAAAAAGTTGAATAAGTTTTAAAAACCACACGCTCTGCAGCGTATTTCGTTGGAAATCGACTCTTCCTCGAACTTTCCATGTATCTGAAGTAACGTTTGTTAAAAAATTACAAAAATGCAGCCAGAAATGAATGGCATGAATAAAAAACACGACAGTATAGAGTATATAAAAATCGATGCGCAAGTGATCTCTATGTTAAAATGAGGCGTAGTAAATAAATATTATGGAAATGAATCGGCCGAAAATAAATATTGCAAATAAAAGATATGATAAGATACGATAAGAGTGTAAAGGAAACATCATAGTTGCGCAAATGGTCTCTGTCAAAAAAAAACGACGCAAGTTCGAAGATCCGATCGTTTGAGTCTTTTCTAAAAGTAAATCAGTGACTTTAGTGCTATTTATAACTGATGTAATCATCAGCAAATATTTATACTGTTTTTCAGTAATAATACTGATTCAGAGAGTGATCCAACAATTGCGTCAAGTATAGATTTCTATAGAAATACTTAAAGCATTATTCTAAATTTCTTGCAATGAAATCTCACTCCAAGAAAGTGAAAATATAATCACCCTTCTCTTCTTGAAAAAAAAAAGTGAAAATTCGCTCTAAAAAGAGCGAAAAGTGTCATTCTTTTTCAAGAAATGAAATACTTTCACTTTTTTCAAGAGTGGTTATATTTTTACTCTCTTGGAGTGAGATTTCACTGCAAGAAATTTAAAATGTAAAATACTATAATTACGAATCAAATTCCATTGATGCCATTTGTACCTAATAATCACGTACAGAATAATGCCTTGAATGAGTATTAGTATTAATTTGTGAACATCATCTAGGACATAATTATATCTTTTGTATAATTGTAAGTGAATAAACTAAAAAATATTTTTTTTTGTTTCAGTATTATTTATTTATTTTTCCTACTCTTTATTTTAATGTTATTTTAGAATTATTTTAATATTATATTCTTCTTGTTTTTTTCTTTTAAGTATTTTTGCATGAATGTATAAAAGATGCTTTAAATATGCAGTTCTTCAATAAGAATAAAATTTATAATCTCAACAAACATCAACTAATAATACATAATTATTGATTATAATTTCCCACTCAATAATGTAACTGTTCTGTGTTATACAATTGTAATGTTATATTACAATTGAGTGGGAAATTATAACTAACAGTTATGTTATTGTTAACTAGTGTTAGATGAGATATATATATATATATATATATATATATATATAATATATAGTTCTTTCAGAATACTAGTTTGGTTGAATAAAGAGCGTTATCCCATCAAATTAGTAGAGAAATCTGTTTTACGGAGATAGTGATATCTAGATATCTAGATATTTCTATGGAAATCTGAACGACCATTTCTCCTGGGTGTGTTCCCGAATCTCTGGCAGGAGCAAGACGAAGAAAGAGAAAATCCTTCCTCTCATCCTCTCACAAGTTGTTTGATCTTAAAACTCTCAAGATTTAGTTATGAAAGTTACTTTCGTCGTCTGTTCTTCCCCCCCCCTCTCCCTCTCTCCTCGTATGATAAAACGAGAAAGTGAGAAAGCGAGAGAGCGAGAGAGCGAGAAAGCGAAAGAACGAGAAAGTGAGAGAGCGGAAGAGAGAGAGAGAGAGAGAGAAAGAGAACACGGAAAAATAAATTTGTTTGCGTTGTTTGAAATCCCTCAAAATTTTTACACAAAAAAAATGAGAAAAAATAAATATAAGTATATTTGGACATTAAAAAGAGAAAAAGCAAAGATTCTGAGTGCAAAAGCAACGCGACAGACCTAACAATACAAATGAGTGAATCACGAACGATAAAATTACAACGACAAATGATGACGGAGAGCGATGGGATTGTGTAATCGCAGGATACATATCAGAAGATACCATGGACTACGTGCTAAATCTAATCTTCTTTCATGTTGTAAATCTACCAGCCACCAATCAATGCTGTTCGCCACATCAATATATCCGCGAATACATATTATATATATATATATATATATATATATATATATATATATGTATATATATATAATTAATTAATGCGTACTTAATCTTATTTGTCTGTGTCTCGCCTGTGTACATTACAAAGTTCTATAAATGATTAAACTGTTATAATTGACTTCTCGATCGCATAAAGTATTTTTCACCCTTACCCACCGATTAATTCATCAAAAACATGAAACGTAAGATAGATATATCAATTAGGACAATTAATGAATATGACTCAATATTATAGACAAAAATTTTAAATATGAAGCTTTTAAATGATATATATGATTCTAAATAATTTTATAATTTATTTATAATTTTTTTATAACAATTTATTTAAAATTATATATATCTTCAAAAGCTTGACATTTAAAATTTATCATTTTGTCCATAATTGGGTCATATCTATTAATAGGTATATGTATTTACACATTATGTGTGACAATAAAATTCAGTAAATATTATTTACCGAAAATAAACACCAAAATAAAAGAAAAAGAAAATAAACACTAATTATACAAATAACCTTTATTATTTTTCAAAATAATCTTAATTTTGGATATTAAATCTTAATATCACATAATAATAACAAGATTTAAGGCGATATTCAAAGATGATTTTTCAGAGAGTTTCCACAAGTTGTACAAACATTGTCAGAAGTGTATCGTCTCTAGGAGGAGAGTGCTCTAAAGGGAGGTTGCTTTAAAGGAAATAAAGGTCATTTGTATATTAATTAAATGTTTTCTCATAACATTTACCGAACTTTATTGCCACATCATCACGTATTATTGTTAAATGTCGCGAATTTAATTCATCGCGACGTGTTACTTGTTTGCAATCCTGCGTGAGTTTAATCGTCGAAATATCATTTAGCAAATTGGGTCTGCTTGTAATTCGTATGATTAATTGTATGATTACATTTTCCACACATTAGTTATCCCTAAAAAAATTTTTTAAAAGAAAAAATATACGCCAAGTGCATAAATCGAATATTACATTCCTTTTAATAAAAAAACGAATACGAAATAAATGCAATTAGCCGAGTATTTCATAACTATTACAAGTATTTCATAATTTATTAATCTGTCTTATGTGTCTTGCGTTATGAAATATTTGGCTAATTGTATTTATTTCGTATCCGTTTTTTATTAAAAGGAATATAATATTCTATAGCTTTTTTATACACTTGGCGTATATTTTTTTTAAAGAGGTATCTTTTAGTGATTTCATTGCTTTTTGTTTTTAAATATTTTGCTTTTTAAATATTTGAAAACATAACGTCCGACGTCATTGTCGTCACCCGACGTCACCTTATAAGAAAATTATCAATATCACCTAATTATTGACTTAGCGATACAGATTAAACATGTGGATACATCGTGCGAATTACTGGTCTGAGAGTACCGAGAAAAAAGCGCATTTTTAATATCTCCGTATATAATAAAAACAAAATTTTGTAACAATTTTCACAATTCAACATCATATATGTTTATTTTCACGCTCAGACCAACAGTTCGCATGTTCTTCAAGCATCCAATCTATATCGTTAAATCGATAATTAGGTATTGTGACATGACGTTTACATCGTCCGTCACAAGGTCGCTTGATCTGACCAAAAATAGCGCGGCATTTTCGTCCTCCTGTGTCCTCTCATCATGAAAGATGGGCGTGTCAGCGCTTATCATAGTTTTTGGATGATTTTCGCTATGCGTTTCGCCAGATATTATTTTCTTGAGCGTTTCTTTAGAATTTTAAGCCTATTCTACAATATGCTCTTTGTTTCCTGTTTCTTATTTTTTACCTTTTGCTTTTTTCTCCTTTGCAACCTTTTATAAATAATTGTATTTTTTGCTACATATTTCTTGTTTCTTTTGAAGTCCGTTAACTTTTATTTCGAGCGATATAAAACAAAAAACCGGATAAGAAGTAAGAAACAAGAAACAAAAAGCACATTATAGAACAAATATTAGGTCAGACATAGTCAGCCGAAAAACAGTATTAAGGGTCATCTATATAAGTCGCAAACACAGAACGCAGTTCGCAGATGTATTTGCGACAGCCAATCAGAAGTGTTAATAGTACTAATAACAGCTTTGGTTGTCGCAAATGCGTCTGCAAATTGCGTTTGTACAGGGTGCTTATGTACAGGGTGCGTCACTAAAATCCGGACAAATCGAACAATTTCTTTAAACAAAATGTTTTTCATGAAAAATTAAATATTACAAAAAATCCTTTTACATGGCACTTGGGGAATTCCTGTAGAGCACAATTATTCGATATATTTCCCATTAGCTTGAATGATGGCCTCTATTGTCGGTCTGAAGTGTTCGTATGCACGCTGTAATGTAGTGCTGTCCATGCCAACGAATGCTACCTCAATAGCAGTTCTTAATGACATCACATTGAATTGTTTGTGGCGCTTTCAACTATGCTCCATACGTAATAGTCTAAGGGATTTAAATCTGAACTGTTGAGAAGCCAAATTAGGAGCCGAAGCGTGTAACTCGGCTGCTCCTAGCAGCTTCAGAGAGCATCTGTCGTATCTTTAATGTGTACGAAAGTCCTCCTCGGCAATTCGACGCATTGTTAGTTCGCTTACACCAACAATCGATATTAATCTTTGCAATGATTGCCCTGAGTTATCCGAAATCAGCGTTTGAATCTTTTCAACGACTGCGGAGGTCCTCGCGGTGCGTTCTTTCGAGTGCCTCTTCCTGGCATATTGGAACCTTCGTTGAACTGTTTTAAAGCCATATATTTTGCTACAATGTCATAAACGATCTGGGGTATCCAAAGAACCGAATTATTTCCGTTGCTGAGCGCCCAGCGCGAAGGTCTTCGATGATGGCTCCTCGATTATACTCCGCACTTGGTTTCGACATTGTGGCCATTTTGAGAATATGACTGTTTATTAGAAGCATCAGGCTTTCTCGGACGCAACAATCTCTGGCGGAAGCACAATATAGCGAAAAATTTAAATTGAAATTTATCCGGATTTTGATGACGCACTCTGTAGATGACCTTTTACGTTGAAGCTGCGTCTCATCCCCTCCCGTTCCCCCTGACGGAGGAAGAGGACTGGAGACGCACCTGCGAAGGCACTACCGGAAGGGTGAACGCGCAGATGACTTTATTCTTTACCATAAATTAAATTATGGTAAATTTAATTTAATATTCGCTTTTTATTTTTTCATTAAATTATTCGCTTTATTCTTTACCATAAAATTCTGCTGCAAGAGTGTGATTCTCTTGCCGGATTTTTTCTAGGAAATTGTCCAAAAAAGGAACAAGACATGCGGCATGAGGGAACACCACCTCTTGCCAGCAACTGAGCATGTGGACCCCGCTGCCAGTGTCGCAAGGAGGATTCAGAATGAAGGCTCCCTGTCGCGGAGGAGGATTATTGCCATTACATCCAAGAGGCCCTTGAGCTTGGAGACGCAGAGGAAGATTCCTGCAAACAATCGCCAAAGATGCCCGCCATCAGTTATATCCCACGTGTCGAATCCAGGGCCACGAAACAGTGACTCGCGAAGGTGCACGAAATTCGCGAGAGAGCTCGCAATCAGGCGCGATAAAACTCATCATATGGGCCTGCAATGCCTGCACTTCCGAAAGAACTCTGGGCCGGCACTGTGCTGTGGCGAGCGATAGGGAGAGACGCACGCGAGGATAATTCCGAATTCCGTAACAACGTCGAATGTGAAAGAACTGTCAGTGAAGGATTCTGTGGTGAGACGAACGTAGCGTACAGTATTGTAAAGCCGCCGATCGGAGAAATCGCACGAATCCACGAATGGATTATTTAGTTTCGTTGAGTCGAAGATCGTTGCGAGGGACTGCATCACCATAGCAGGCTCGCAGCGCGTGATCGTGCCATCCCTGATACTGTTTTCGGCCGAACTTCGAGTCAATTTTCTACATGCTCGCCGCGGTCACAGCCAGATTATTTCGTTTGTATTATTGTGTCATATTTTGTATCGCGTTTGAGGACCGGAATTTATCATGTACCAAAAATAATGCAAATACAATATTTAAAATATATTTCGTTTTAAATTATTATACATATATAAAATTGATTATGTATTTTATATATATATATATATATATATATATATATATAATATATGTATGTAGGATAAGTTGGAACAAGGAAGACAGCGTAACTTTCGTTCATTATTTGTGTAGATTTAAGTTTATTTTTTCGTGTACTACTTGAACGCGATTAGGCGTAGGAAGATCGCGATGCGTTCGGAAATGCTCAGACGAGTTCGGAGCTTAGCAAAGGAAGCAGTGTTGCCAGATTAGGGTTTTGTCTCCCAAAATAGGGAATTTTTGAACTAATGGGGACAATGTGGGGAAATGAAAAATTGCGGGGAAAAATTTGGGGAAATTTTTGTTTTGGTGATTTTTTTGGGGGAAAAATCGTATGTTAAGAGCCTCTTTCACCAACTCCGATTAACGCTAATCCATGCTTAATTCAATCATCACGATTGTCAACGTGAGAACTAAACATAGTTTATTTCAAAAGAGGAAAAGAGAGAAGGCGTTGTGATACATTAAACTGCTATTGGCACTTCTGTGAGTTAATCATCGATTAAATTAAACAGAAGTTGATGAAAAAAGCTCTTGAAATTCATTCAACAGTTGAGTTCTGCTGAATGTGCCCATTAAAAACTGAATGCAAACCAAAACTTAAGTAGATATGTCTAACAATAAAATAAAAAGGGCTTATAGAAAAACCTGGGAATTACTTTCAGAGTTTTCTGGTAAATATTAATTTACCAATTATTATTTTCAGTTATTGATGTTAGCAGCTAATATCTTCTTGATATTAGCTGTGTATGTTCTGTATGTTCTTTTTAATCCTTTCTATTCTCAGCAAACGAAAATGGATTGAAATGGATTAAAATGGATTCAGATTTTCAGAAATACAGATTCATGAACGTTAAAATGAATCGTTTTCAATCATGAATATATTTTTATTCATTTATAGGAATTGCATAAAGCAAATATCTATGCCTTTTTAATCCTGAATACATTTTTCTGAATTCATTTATAGGAATTGCATAGAGCATATCTCTATGTCTTTCAAAATAATTTCTAAAAATAATATTATTAGTATTTTCTGTGCATTTTCGTAAATACTACTCAATTCAGAATTGTAAATAGAAAGTGCAGTTTTTTTAATTCAATTGAATTCAAAAATATAATAATATCAGCAATTTCTGTGCAACATGAATACTGCTCAATTCAATATTCTGAATATGAAATGCAGTTTTTTTCATCTAATTGAAAAAAAAGTTTTTATTTAAAAATGGATCATAAATGCTATTTAAATTATTCAAAATTATTCGTTTTAATCTAACTAAGTTCAAAAAAGTCTAATGTTGCGCGGCGCGCAACATCGGTCAAGTGAAATTAGATTATCCGACACTTACCCAATGTTGTCTCATAGGTCCAGTTGCATCAATGTTATTTTGATTTTAATCAAGGCTTAAAATTCTCTGTCTCTTTTTCGGCTTTAAAACAAGACAGTGAAAGAAAGAGAGTTTTAAGTCTTGCTCATAAGTAATATAAATAGTTTATACTTTATTATATCTGTTAAATGATGATATTTTTATGATATTTATAATTTCGTTACTAGTTTAGCTGAAAAATAATTGAAGTAGAGAATGAATAACACATTTATCAAATGAAAAAGTGGTGTAGTGGGTAACGTAGGAGATTCATAATCCAAAGGTCTCAGATTCGAATCCCACTAAGGTGTGTTTTTTAATACCAATTTGAAATAGTTAATTTCAGGTATAATTATAAGGTATAATTATAATTATAGGTATTATTATAAATGTCTTAGGAATAAAATTTGTAACTCTTAAATGAATGTTTATGAATGTTTTTTTTTTCAATTATTAAACTAATGTCAGCTCGGATTTAATCTATTTCAATCCATTCAATCCATTTTTATGGATTTAAAGTACGCATTAAAAAAATTTTAATCCATTCTCGTTTGCTGAGTTCAATCATGAATATTTTGAATCTGACCGAACACAGTATAAGTACATATAGTATGGATATTGAAATTTTTATGTAGTCCCCAATTTAGTGCGTCGATTTCCAACTAGGAATATGGCTGCTTTCAGGAAGTTGAAATTGCAGGTTAGGTTAGGTTAGGTTAGCTGGATCTCCTTTTCTCATAAAATATAATTAACCCTTTCGCCTACAATATTGTATGAAATTCGTAGCAAAGAAATCGGGCTAAACATGAATATCACGGGTGAGAGCTGTATTACGTCGTTTGTACAAAGCTTAATTTTTTTTAATTTATAAGAGAAAAGTATGGCAAAGGGTTAATAAAATTAAGTTTTACTAAAAAATTAAATCAAATTTTTTCGGAGACTTGTGTAGACTGTTATATTTGTATAGGATAAAGTATTCTCGTAATAAAGTGTGTGTGTGTGTGTGTGTGTGTGTGTGTGTGTGTGTGTGTGTGTGTGTGTGTGT
>Ga0157363_1002226_pt1 | contig 16964 bp, 6 predicted proteins | sample AttsexASBM1_FD_111477 | JGI IMG/M metagenome (GOLD analysis project Ga0157363, IMG submission 111477) | Fungus gardens microbial communities from leaf cutter ant in Ribeirão Preto, State of São Paulo, Brazil - Atta sexdens ASBM1 | ecosystem: Host-associated > Fungi > Mycelium > Unclassified ... | reverse complement strand
CACGCACGCTCGCACGCACGCACGCACGCACGCACGCACGCACGCACGCACGCACGCACGCACGCACGCACGCACGCACGCACGCACGCACGCACGCACGCACGCACGCACGCACGCACGCACACACACGGGATTAGATTCCTGCCACGCCGTTGATTCCGGGTTACGCCGAGAGCAGGACACACAAACGCATACACTGGGGAAAAAACAAAAATACGTAGGGGTTTATGAAAATCAGTGCAAAGAAAAAATACGGCAACAATTTTAGTACGTTCGATAAAAAAATCTTTCAACATCACAGAGATATGTAAGTTTCGCCATTTCTGATGACACTTCTAGCATTCTACGAGTTCTAATGAAAATTATTAACTCAAAGCGCTAGGACCGGTTTAAGAAATATCGCGATTTTTCGTTCGTCGAATCGAAAATTTCTATCACCCGAGGGGGTGAAAATTTTTTTAAAGTTCTGACAATTCTGTCGACAGTTCTGGGTAGCACCCCGCGAGTTCTGACGAAAGTTATTAACGCTCGAAGCGCTAGGACCAACGGTTTAAAAGATATCGTAATTTTTTGAATATCTGATTCTGTCACATCTGAGAGACAAAAATTTTTTTAACATTACGGCAGTTTTGTTGAGAATTCTGGATAGTATTCCAAGATTCTATCAAAAATTATTATCATTTAAGGCGCTAGGTTTAATAGTTTAGAAGATATTTTTTTCGCGATTTTTCGTTCTTCATTTTATGAAGTTAGCATTCCAAATTTTTTAATTTTTTTTTTTAATATTAATTCGCCGGAACTATTCTTAATTTTGGGTAGGAACTCCAGAACTCTTCGGGGTGCATTCGGAACTTCAAAATTTCATTTTTTGAAAAATGAGGTGCCAACTTACAGAGGTGTTGCAAAAAAATATATATTCTTTTTGCAATTGACGCAATTTAAAGATCTTATTTCATTTTTTTTTTAATTAATACGTATTACTGAGAGATAATAAAAAATTACCAATATTATCACTTGAATTATATTATTTAAGTAATGATTTTTTTTTGAATTTATGTAATAATTTTTTATACACGTATACTTGGCGCCTTTTTTTAAAATCTTTTTTTAAAAAGGTAATTTTATTGAGATATCACGCATTTTGTAAGTGTTAAATATCTTATATAATTAATAATATATCTCTTTATGTATTACTAGAATATTATTTATCAAGTTTTTCTAAAAATAATGTATAAATGTTTTTAACACTTTTAAGCCACTGCTTTTTCGTACTTGCGTATTACTACTATATATTATTACTTAATAAATGTATGCATATAATCAATAAATTAAATTTGAATCAAAGTTAAAAAATAAATTTAGGTTACATATAGTTTAGATGATTCAGCAGAGAAAACTAATTAAATAGGAATTAGCGATTCTTTATAATAATATGATTGATTCTTGGATTTAGTTCTTCGCTAAATCTAAATGTAGGAACTGATCAAAGAAACACTAAATGTTAACTAATTAGTTTTCTCTACTGAACGCAGCCAATATATATATATATATATACAAAAAAATCATTTCTGTCGAAATTAAAAAATTTAGTTAAATATAGATCTATGTTGAATTATCAATAATGTAAAATGACAAAATAAATGTCAAAATGTTTTGTAATATTGCTCATCGTGCTTAATTATTTTCGTGTCCAATTATTTTGACAGTGCAACAGAATTATTTTCAGATCTGTATCTAGGTAAATTTTTAGATACTACACTTAATTTTTCGTTTCAGTGAACATTTAGATACTTCCTCGACACACATCTAGACACTTACTTTTTCGACAGCAAATACCTATAGACATCTACTTCCTCAATGATAAATACCTAGACACCCACTATGGCTTTTGAAATATGTTAGATTATATATAAATAATAATATATATTATTAATATTGTTGAATAGAAAATTATAATAAAAAATTTTCGATATTACAAATCTTACTGATTTCATTTATCCGCGCAATCGAATTAATAATTACTTATCAACCTAATATTGATAAAATTATATTAAATTTATGATATTAATTATTATCGAATTACTCATTTCATTTCACTGTCGACATATAATACAATGCTAAATTATAGGTAAATAAATCGGTAAAGAGAACAAGTGCCGTCTACCATCGAAAATATGAAAAGGAGATGACTTGTTGAGGCGATGATATATCTTACATAAAAATTTTAACATTCGGATTTTACATCATATCTCCGTTCGTATGACACGTAGAGATAAAATTAACGCTTATTATATAATTCGGACCCAAGCTATCGATTGAGCTCATATTCAGAATTCGGTTCAGCCTTTAAAAAACCGATAATCTCAGACTCGCAACTCACTGACTCGCGTAAAAAGACACGAATCGGTCTCGCGCTGCGCATCCATTTGGCGCGAGACCGACTATTATGTCTTTTGATTTGTTTGATACAAAAGTTTTGCAAAATGTGTATACTTATGAAATAATAATCCATAAACATGTTGTTTGCACGAATAAATGACGTCGAGTTCTTGAAATTAGACTTAGACGTTTTATCGCGACGAATTTGTTATACGAAAATTGACACGAACAAATTGACTGCGTGTATCATAGGTTGGTATAGTAGTATATGAAGACTGGTCAAAAGAAATCAAGAGGAATACAAGAAGATACAAATTTTAATAAAAAGGGAAATCAGGGTGGCAAAGCAGAATGGATGAGAGAGAACCGAATTGGAAATCCTTATATCGAATGATTCGTTTAATATTCACAGAAAGGGAAGTAGCAGATTGCATAAAAGCCATCCACCTATAATTGAGATGAGTACAATAGGGCCATTCTGGAGGAGAGTGAGATCAAGCGTATTTGGCAAATGTATGTAGCCAAGCTCTTTGAATACATCAGAACTGATGTTCGAACCGACTGAGAAGACCTTGTCATACTTAAATCGGAATTGCTACATATCATCGCAATTGCCAAGAGCGAGAAAGCCACAGGATCTGATTCCTATGGAGCTAATAAAATTAATAAATGAAGAAAATATAGAGACAATATTAAAACTATCATTCAATAGAATCTACAGCACACATCAGAGAAATATAAAAGAATGGCTGATATCGACATTTGTAACCATTCCGAAGAAGCAAGGACCAAAAAAGTGCGCAGATTAGCCTCATGAGTTACATGTTGAAAACATTCCTCCGAATAATCCACGCTCGCATAAAGTCAAAGTGAATGGGATCTAGATGACTCACAGTTTGGGTTCAGAAATAGGCACACGAGAGGGGATATTTGAAATAAATATCCTTTTACAAAAATGTCGACCATCAAAAAGATGTCTTTGCATGCTTTATAGATTATGAAAAAGCATTTGACCATGTTCTTCATAAATTTATTGAACTTCTCCTTCAAGCAGGAATGGATGAGAAGGATGTCCGGATAATAAAAAATCTGTACTGGCAGCAAAAAGCCGAAATAAGAGTTGGAAACTTGAATAACAATCTCAAAAGTAAACATACAGAAGAATGTCACGCAGAGATGTATTCTTTCCTCCCTTCTTATTTATCTTTACAAACAGACAAACGGACAAAATCTTCAAGGAAGTTGTAGCTGATGTGGAATTTGGAATCAAAATAAATGGTGTGAATCAACACCATTTAATACGCAGATGACATTGTCATCCTTGCCGAGAATATTGAAGATCTCCAATTACTTCTAAATAGAATCTCAGAAGCTGGGTTAAAGATGGATTTGAATATCAACATAAAAATGATGGTTTTCAGCCATAGACATGAAAACGTTTTACTACACCTTAATGGCGAAAAGATAGAACGCGTTCTATCGATTAGTTACTTGGGGAGCCTGAACATGGAGGATCTGGATCACAACCGAGAGGTTAGGTAGAATACAGATTGCTCGCACCATCTTTAATAAAATGAGGTTTCTTTTGCGAGGACAACCTTAATCTGAGACTGAGGCGAAGAATGGTCAAGTGCTATGTATGATCGGTGTTGTTATACGGTGTGGAAGCGTGAACGCTTAAGGTGGGCACGCTGAATCGTTTGAAGGCCTTTGAAATGTGGATTTCAAGACGAATACTCCAAATTTCCTGGGTTGATAGGATTACAAACGAAATCTTGAGAAGAGCGTGTACATAGCAAATTGTTAACAATGGTCAAATGCAGAAAAGTACCTCAATCATGTGTTGAGAGAAGTATCGCCTACTGCAACTGACATTGAAGGGAAGGATTGAGGGCCGGCGGGATTAGAAGGAAGAAGTTCTCATGGCTGAGAAATATTAGAGCGTGGACTGAAGTGCGCAGCATGGAGGAGCTCTTTCGTATGTGAATAGGATAACTGTGGCCAGAGTGATCACCAATGTTCGGGGGACAGGCTACATGAAGAAGAAGAAGAAATATATAAAGACATGTTAATGCGCTGAAAAAACAGCGACTTCTGGTGACTTCGTCGGAGTTCGGATTTCACTTTAGAATTCCCTTAAATTGAATACAATTGACTTCAAGAAAGATTTTCATGTATTTGGACAGTATTTGGAGGGGCCAAAATTGACCCTTATGGATCCTCCTTTCTTTGAATTAGAATAGAATTTATATTTTTCTTAAGCATACATAAGTCAAGGAAAGAAAAAGATTTTTCGATATCGGATGTGATATTTTAAATTTTCAAATGTTTTGACTGCAGATTTAAAATCAAAACTCTCTATATATAAAGAGAGAAGAAATTTTCGAAGATTTTATTACTGCTTGAAGATCGTTTTATTTCTATATTTTCTTATGTGTTTTTGTTCGTAGAAACCTAAAATAATTATTATAATAATGTCGGACTTGAAAAAAAATGGGTACAGCGAAAGATTTTATTTATTTTATTTCGATGTACTAATTCTTCCTTAAATTTGGCATTATTATAATGATTATTTTTAATTTCTACAAAGAAAAATCCATTAGAAAACATAAAAATAAAACGATCTCAAAGTGGTAGCGAATCCTTCGAAAATTTCTATCCTCTTTTAGTTACATATAAGCTAAATTAATTTTTATTTAATTTGGCCACGACTTGGAGATATCATCTTGAATTTTTAAATTTCGACTTCACATTTGCAACAATCTAAAATATTCCTATATATTAATTGTAAGAATTGAATATATTTAAAAAAAATTGTGCAATAAAGAATAATCATAATTTGAAATTGGATCGAGAAAATAAATCTAAAAAGGACGTTCTCCGATTGTAATTGTGCTCAACTTATGAGCACATTTTAATGTCATCATTATGAAAATTTTTATGAAAATTTATTTCACTTTTATATAGTATAAGATATTCCATAAGTGTTAATGTTTTTATACAAGTTTTTTTATACAATATAAAATGCCTTCTACTACTGCCGCCGGTCAAAAAAATAGCGACTTTACTTATTTTGCTCAATGATTTCTTCAAAACAAATACCGTCTATCAGACAAATTTCATATTCCTTGTGATATCAAGTTTTATGTCTCATTGTTTCAAAAAATTGTTAAAAAAACTTTTTTACAGTATAAAAAGATCACTTTCGATTAAACTTTAGATAGGGATCCTATGTACATATATTATATATATATTTTTTTTAAACACTTCAACTTTGAAATGAAATATCTTGATTTTTAATCCCGCTCTGGGTATTATAATAAGTTTATTGTAAAGCACATATGTTCAGGACACTAAAACAAATTTTTTTAGAAAAATCTAAAGAAAATGGATTTTTTCGGAGAACATCCTTAAGAGAATTTTACTTTTTAGTGACAGTGGATCTTAGGTGTTTAAATATTTCAGTATAAATATATATACATCCAATTTTGCAAATCATGCACTAAAATCTTTTCAGTTTTGAAAAGTTGAAACGCAATCAGACAGAAACTAAGAAAACTAGAATAGCAATATCACATATTAAATTAATTTTTTTAGCAATTTAATAATATTAATAAGCTTCTTATAAAAACACTAATAATTTGAATATCTTAATAAAAATATTAATACTTTGAAAATATTAATGTACATTATTATATACCTGTACTTGAAATTTCAATTGAGTTTCAAGTTGACTATTTTCTTCTTTCAATTTGCGAATTTCAGACTCATATGTTCTTTTTTCATTATCCCATTCATCTTCTGATGTTTTCTCTTTACTTTCTTTCATATAATCCTTCAACCTTGTATCATTATCCTGAATCTTCATTGCAGCAATTTGCGCAACTGTAGCATTTAAACTACATTTTTTTTTAAATAATTTTTTCTTTTTTTCAAATGGCACAATTGGATTTACAGCTGCCTTATATGGTTCATATGGTATAAATTTTGGGTCTTTTGACTTTAAAGAATGCAAAATATGCTTTTCTTGTTTTATGTTACTAATATTTTTTGGTACTAACTTTACTATTGTACCAATAGGAATAACCGGAGATGTTGATTCTAATTGCTTCAGATTTGTAGGATGATAAATGAGAGTGTCTCCTAGACGACTTCGACTTTGCCTAACTTCGACTCTATCTATCGTCGCATTTTCCATGCCATCTCCTTGCGTTCGTTCTACGTAACCCATCACATGAACATCTTGAAAGATTTATTAATCAAGATATAAAAACTGTATCCCTGTGCTGCTATATGTAATTCAAATATATTTTAAATGTTTGTCATTGTTAAAGTCAACAACTTATATTTTTAAAATTAACAATTATTATTTACAATTACCTAGTTTCTACTGAAATCGATTATACTTCAGTACAAGTTAAATTTATAATATAGTTTCTCTCCATTAGATGGAGAGATTTTGTGAATCTTATAGCGAATTCGGTAGACTGCACTAATGCGTACTAAGCAAATTGACTTTTTCAGTGCCAGGCATTTGGCGCACTGTGTCAGTGCATTAAGATTGTCATATTCGGCAAATGAAAACTGAGCCAGTGTAGTGAATTTATATTCAGGCTAATGGAATGAACTGAACAAATTCAAGAAATATGATGTTTCTGACAGCAATAGTAGTTTGGCATAATACTGGTTCTGTACTCGTACTAGAGCAAGACAGCACTAGAGTAGCCGAATTCACCACAATAATAGTGAAATAAGTACAAACACATTCCTCCTGATTATGGTGAATTTGATCATTCATATTACAATGAATCAGTACATATTAAAAATTGCTTTATATAAAATATCTCAATGCAGTGATATGATATAATCAACTTTGACAATAAAATAATACACAAATAATATGACAATATCATTAGAAATAATTATTTAAAATATTTATATACTTTTACATTTAACTTTGCTAATGTGAAAAGCAGCTTAATACGCAGTGATCTTTAGTGCAAGTGATCAAATTCGCTATTATTATTAAATTTGATTCTACGCTGCATTAAGTTCAGTGAAAAATAAACTAATGACAAACACTTGATATTTGGACAAAACTGACCTGGTTGATAGTGACTGTTCTGTTTCTTGATATTTATAAAATATTTATTCATTTCGATAGTATAAATAGTTATCGCAGATAATTCTATAATATGTCATGTGATTAATATTTACAATTTAAAGCGAGTAGGATATAATTCAAACGCGTTCATGTTAATAAAAAACTTCATATTACAAAAAAAGTTAGCACCAAAGATAGAGACATAGAGATAATTATACAGTTTAGCACCTCAAAATTCAATAAAATTAGGCTTATTCAACGCGTTTTTGCACGAAATGAATAAATCTGGCAAAAAAGTGTCACTCTGCCCTGCGGACGATAACCGATGTTGACGACTATTCAGGTTAGGAGATCCGTTACTTCGATGGCATATCTTTACATAGTTTATATCGTGCACTTAGGTTTGTTCGCGTTACATGAAATCTCCAAATATTTTTGCATTTAAAATGAAATAAATATATTTGGCTTTGAAAAGAGAGAAAGCGAAAATCAAGTGCAAAAGTGCAAGCAACGCGAACAAACCTATTAATGCATGTACTAACTAGTAACTTTCTATTAAATTATTTTAATTTCAGCGATGTATTCAAAGAATGATGTACTAAATTGGTACAATATGCATCAAAATAATTAATTAATATGCAAAATAATTAATTAAATACACATATCGTATATATGTTTATACGTATCGCCGAAATTAAGTTCATTCAATAGAAAGTTATTAGTTAGTACCAATAAAGTGCACGATGTAAACTAGGTCTATTATTCGTCAATTTCTATCACATGACTTAGGGCTGCCGCACACAAAATTCCGCAATAGTAGCCTAGTTTCCACTGAAGGTTTAAACCGGATCAGAATATAAGAACCAATCAATTACAGTCGAGCATTTCCCTATCGTTCGATTGTAACAGGGGAATATACGACTGTAGTTGATTGTTTCTTACATTCTGATCCGGATTAAATCTTCGATGGAAACTAAGTGATTGTAGATTACGCATAATGCATGGTCTACAATGGGCAGTAGTGAATTAAGGAGTAGGCGTAGAAATAGATCAATCATAGTTGAATGTGAGAAAAATAATCAACTATGATTGGTCGATTTTTACGCTTACTCCTTAATCAACTACTATTACTGCTCATTGTAGACCATGCATAACCTCGGATCTACAATACGTGTTTTAAGCCTTCGACTGTAAAAAAATCAACCAATTGCGATCGAATTCAAAGAGAATAATCGACTATGATTCGTCCATTTTTTATAGCTTAAGACTTAAAACTCTTGTAGATCCGGGATAAGGCTGCGATTCATGTAACGATACGCGGTACGCGGTACAGAACTAATGGTTTCTGCACACTGGGCGCGGAAACGCTTGTCGCGTAGCAAGTGTTTCAACGTCCAGTATGCAGAAATCAGAAGGATGATGTCTCATGCAGCGTACATAAGCGGATTCGCGTATCACCAATCAGAAAATCATTCTCTTAGATCTATTTAATTTCGCAAGCAAATCTAAGAGAATAAATTTTGTGATTGGCAATTCGCTTATGCACGATCCGCTGCATGGGACATCTCCCATCTAGATAACTATAGGAATCGTGCAAATGTCGCTTGCTTCTTTTCTTCTCTATTAAGCCCGATATCCACGATGCTAGAAATCGGTCCGAGATCTCGAACAAAGAAAAAATTAACAAATATTTGAACAATTTGATCACATAACCATTGCGATTGGTCAATTCTTTCTTCATCTGAGAATCAATCATGAAACTTTTTTCCTAGAATGAAAAGTGAAAAATGAAAAATTTCTCCATTAACTTCAATAGTTAAAGTTTTTACCTTTCACTTTCCTAAGGATAAAGTTTCATGATTGATACCCTGAGGTCTCGGACCAATTTCTAGCATCATAGACACAAGGCTTTATATGTAACGCGGTAAGCGGTACGAGCGGTACGAGTGACAAATTCACATTACTAAGCATTTCTTAATAGAATTAATTGATTTAAATGCAATTATTAAGTAAATTTGTTGAAAAAATAAGAGTGTGAAATGTGCATAAAAATAAGTTAATATATTAAAAAGAATTCATATTAAAGTTTATTTGTCACTAGTTCGTGTCGTTTATCGCGCTACATGTAATTAGGGTGCGATTACATGTAGCACCCAATAAACGAGAATGGATTGAAATAGATTAAAATGGATTCAGATTTTTAGAAATACAGATTCATAAATGTTAAAATAAATCCTTTTCAATTCTGAATGCATTTTTATTCATTTATAGAAATTACATAAAACAAATATCTATGTCTTTTCAATCCTGAATGCATTTTTATTCATTTGTACGAATTAGCATAGAACATATCTCTATGTCTTTCAATCCAAAAATAATATTAGCATTTTCTGTGCATCGTGAGTACTACTCAATTCAAAATTGTAAGTAGGAAATACAGTTTTTTTAATTCAGTTAAATTTAAAAATATTATCAGCCACTTCTGTGCATGAATATTGCTTAATTCAATATTCTAAATATAAAATACAATTTTTTAATCTAATTGAATAAAAAAAATTTTTATTTAAAAATGGAGCATAAATGCTTAAATTCAAAATTATAAGTAAGAAATTTTTTGTTTTAATCCAACTACAATTCAAAAAAATTGAGACATAAAAATAATTGAGCTATATTCTTTTGTTTCTCTTTGATGATCAATGTGAACACAAACCAAGTCGAACACAGCCCGAATATTACGCTGATCGCGGTGCGTAACATTGGCCAAATGGGATTAGGTTATCCGACTTTTATCCAATGTTGTCTCATTGTACTGTGAATTATTTATATTTTATTATATTTTATTATCTTTTTATTTATATTTTATTATATTTACTAAATGATGATATTTTTATTATATCTATATAATTTCGTGCACTGGTTTAGCTAGTTGTAATTGAGAAGTAGAGAATGAGTAACACCAATTGAAGAAGTGGTGTAGCGGATAACGTAGAAAATTCATAATCCAGAGGACCCAAGTTCAGAAATCCTAGTAAGGATTTTTAATACCAATTTGAAGTAATTAATTTCAGATATAATTATTATAAATGTCTTAGGAATAAAATTTGTAACTCTTAAATATGAATGTTTTTTTTTTCGAATATTAAATTAGTGTCAGCTCGGATTCAATCCATTTCAATCCATTCAATCTATTTTCAGGGATTTAAAGTACGCATAAAAAAATTTTAATTCATTTTAATCCATTCTCTTTTATTGGGTACATGATATGTACCATAAACCTTTCTCGGGAAAATATCTAAATTATTATTCACAACACTCATTGTGCCAAAAAGTAAGAGTAATTTTAACGTTAGTGGACAAAGTTTCTTTTGACTTAAGTTTCAAAATAAGAATTTTAACATGATTATAAGAATTCTTTTAAACAATAGATATTCATTAGATTTAATTTTTTCTACAATCAAGAAGAAGCTTCATAAAAATTTGATATGCTAAATAAAATAACAAATGCTACAAAAGTGCCTTCTAAAAAACAATGAAGAAGAGAAGAAAAAACATATTTATTGCCTTTCATCTCAGGCATATCAGAAAAAATAAGCCATCTTTTTAAGAACAATAAAATAATATGGCGTATTCAGGAATAAGTTGAGTAAATATATTAGAGTATTAAAGGATAAACTATCTAAATGGTCACACATGTAATGTTCAAAATTAAATGTAGTATACAAAATTGAATGTAAAGATTGTGACTCGTTATACGTGGATCAAACGAGTAGAATATTAAAAATACGAATGAAAGAACATAAGAATCAGATAAATTGGAACACCCAACAACATTTGGTTATAACGGAGCATAGATTGGATTTTATGAATTTGATTGGGAGGGAGTAAAGATTTTGGATGAAGAGAGTATTTTACAAAGATGTCAAAGATGTCTTATATCCGAAATGATCTATATAAAACAGCAAAAAAAATAGTTTAATTTAAAAAAATGATATTGATCTGTGTTAGATTCTACATAGTTAGATATATTACTTAAAATATAAGATTTTTTCCCTTTCTACAACAATTATTTCGCACGAAAAATATCGATTGTTTATTATATCTTCACATGAGATATCCTCCATATGTCGAACGGACAACAACAGTCTAACATAGCTTAAGTTTGTTAAAATATCTGCTAAAATATTTTACTTACTTATATATGTAATTAATTTATTGGGAGTACAAATAAGTTTTCGCCGTTTTTTATCAAAAATTAAGCATTTATTGTGAAAGAACGATCCATAATGTTTTATTCAAAATAATGGCCATCGCTAGCCACTATTTTTTCCCATCTTTTTGGTAGCATGTGGATATAGCGTCGGAAGAACGCTTCATTTTTTGAGGCTATCCAATCATCGATACAATTTTTGATATCTTCATATGATGTGAAGTGCTGCTCAGACAGATCATGCGTCATCGATCGGAACAAGTGGAAGGAGCAATGTCTGGAGAATATGGTGGGGGTGGGGTAGAACTTTCCATTTGAGTGTTTCTAAGTAGGTTTTGACCAGCGTCGCAACATGTGATCGAATATCATGCAGGAGAATAATTTTGTTATGCCTGGAGTAGTAGTGGGCGCGTTTTTCCTTGAGTGTTCGGCTCAATTTCATCAATTGTGATCGGTAGAGAGCCCCAGTAATGGTTCAGTTTGAGCAACTTATAATACCTCGTTCAGTTTGAGCAACTTATAATACATGACACCAAGCTGATCCCACCAAATACACAACATGAGTTTTTTTCCATGAATATTCGGCTTGGCTGTCGATGTTGAAGCATGGCCAGGTGGTCCCCATGATTTCCTCTTCTTTGGGTTATTATAGTGGATCCATTTTTCATCACCAGTGATTATACGATGCAAAAAATTTTTTTCTTTTCGTTTGTCTGGCAAGCAGTATTTCACATGTGAAAAATCAGTTCAACGTTTCTCGGCTTCAGTTCATATGGAACCCAATTCCTTTGCTTTTGAATCATTCCCAATGATTTCAAACGATATGAAATTGTTTGTTGAGTCTCTAATCTCTCTCCTAATGTAAGTGCAAGTTTTTTTTGCGTTTGGCACGAATTTTCATCGAATAATGTTTCCAATTCCATCTTCGTACACTTTCGGCCTTCCGCTACGTTCTTTATCTTCGACGTCAAATTCACCATTCTTAAACTTTTGAAACGACTCACGACAACTTTTCTCACTTAAGGCAGCATTACCATATGCTTCTACAAATAATCTATGAGTTTCAGCTGCAAATTTCTTCAAATTAAAGAAGTAAATCAAAAGTTTCCGCAAATGACGCTTATTCGGCTCAAAACTCGATATTTTCGTACAAAAAAAAATATATGATGCTAATACAAAATCGCTAATATTTCAAGGTTCAATGGTGTTGCCGGATGTCCAATCTTACGATATTTCGTTTACATCAAACAATTTTAACTATAGTTTATTAGTGGCGCCGTCTTTTGCAAACGTCGGAAACTTATTTATACTCCCAATATATATTTTAATTTAGTAAAATTTTTTTTTACAGAGTACGTATCCACAGCGCTTTTTTATTTTTTTTTAAAGAGATAAATGTGTTCTGATCTCATGCATTTTATAGTGTTTAATGTCTTTTTATAAACAGTATAATCAATTTAGTACACATTTTTTTCTGAAGAATACGCACTCTTAACATTTTCTTCTATCCTTTTTTAAAAGAATAAATTTTTTACTGATGTTATTAAATTTTATATATACCAAAATATAAAAACTAAAAGAAGTTTTAATTTAATCATTTTTTATACTTTGTACTCTATATATAAACACACATATAAATTAAAACCATATTACAATTTATTAATACAACTTATTAGAAACTTATTAAGAGTTCATTAAATTATATAAATACTCAAATAAATTGTACTCAAATAATCTTATTAAACTTAATAAGTTGTTAATATGAATTAATTAAACAATGTACAATATAATACATGTTGGCATTCATTTATAAAGTTATATAAAGTCTTTATATGAATTTCTTTATTAAAACCTTATAAAGAACTTATAAGACTTTTATTAGTTCCTTAGTACAATTAGTACTTAGTTCCTTATTTAGAACATATTAATTTTTTCTTCACGGAAAATAATGTGACGTTCATCTTACGAGTTTAATCCTCCTCAATCTCTTTGAGCTTTCGATTCATCGCCTTGATATTCTCCTTGGTATCAGTTGCTTAAGAGTTTCACTCCTCGTGTGAGATTGTGCGTCCTCCCTTATAAATTGCTGGTTCGGCATAATAATACGAGTTTCTAATAGGTTGTTATATTTCATAAATCAATTAACATAGTTTTTCTTCCTTCCGGTTAAAGGAACGTTATGTTACATTTATTGCGGTTCTCATCCCTTTTCGTTACATTACCTAATTTATTATATTATAACTTATTCTTTCTTCTCTGTTTTCTATTTTTTGATTGTGTGCAACCCTTCATGTAATTACTTATGTATTATCAAAGAATTTATCTGAGATTCAGATACCTCGCCCTTTTTTGCGTAATAATTTTCATTTAAAGAGGAATTGAAATCGCCATTCAACTTAATTACATCATTTTTATTTTTACAAATGAACAGTAACGGTTTTTGTACATTATTTTGTGAAATTCTAATGATAAAAAAATACTTCCAAAAGAAAAATCGTATAGTCATCAAGACATAAAGAATACAGACTTTGCATAATGCATAAAGCATGAAGAAATCAATCAAAATTTTTTATTACATAGAAAAAGGGAAATAAAAAAACTTTTAGCGTTTTCGGTTCTAGCTGGTTTGTACGAAGAGGTCACTGTTGAGATCCTACAGGTTACATGATTTTATTTCATATGATTTCATCTGTATTATCATCTTTCTTATGTAATTATTAAACTACACAGGAAGATTTCTATAAACTTTATAATAATTTCAGAGACATTATTCCAGGATTACATTAAGTAATTATCCTCTTGGGTTTGCACCTGGAATCAAAGCTCTATTATTGATTGATGTTACATACTCTACCAATAGTAGAACATACAGTCATTAATCCAATTCAGGTTGGTACAAATCAGTTACAATCGAAAACACTTCGATTAGTTCATTTTCTTATGTTGTCTGTATTATATGTCATACGTTCTGTAAGACTGTACTCTCGCCCTAATACAATAATTCTTGTTATGTGTAATTAATTTGTAACTCACTAGCAATTGATTTAATAGAACATAATTTTCTTAGAACTAAATAATTATTCATATAGTAATAATAATAATTATTATTATTCTCATACAATATTTATACCTTATAGCTCAATTAACATAGTTTTTGCTCCTTTCGGTTAAAGGAACATTATATTACATTTACTGCGGCTCTCATTCCTTTTCCTCTGTTACACTACTTAAACGTATTATACTTGGCATATAAAAATTACATGGATAACTTTATGATTATAGTGAATACTGGTAACCTGCTATGTATATATAATAGTAATAATTAGATAACGGTAGTTCTAATAATAATAATTGCATATATAAGTAATAGTAGAAGTTAGTAATAGTCACTATAATGATAATATTACTGATAATCATTAATCAGATAATTAGGAATTATCATATTAATCTGTTTCACGTGTAGAAAGTCCGATGTTAAATTCTTTCTTCTTGATTTTTTGCGATCGAGCATGATACATTTTTTATGAAGATACATATTTATTTGGTCATTTGTATCTTCTTACATTTACTTTTTTCTTTTTACTTGTGTGTGCCTCTCTTTTTTTTTTAGCAATGAGGTTAATTAATAACAGAACATTAATTGCTTAACTGCGATGCGCTGATTTTTATAACACTGTTTTATCTTCAAATAAATATATGACAATAGATTTGACTCGCTCGTCTATCATTTTTTCATATACAAATTCTCTATTGTCAATATCATAACTAAGAAGTCCTATATTTATCAAGAAAAATATGAAGTAGTATATGAAATCATCTCCAAATAAAAGATAACATATTATTACACTTCGCAATGCACTTTTAGTCTCTTTGAATTTATTGTAAATTTTTCATATATAATTCCTTTTATTCACAAACATATAGTAAGGCTTAGCATATACTATTTCAATGAATTAGAAAAAATAATATTTCATCATATTTCATTATTTACTTATTAATTTATATCATTTATTGAAGAACAAAGTTTATTTCATTTATATAAAAGTTATTTATTCAAAATATAATAAACAAAACAGTAAAAAGTAAATGATAAAGGAGAATTTGCTATAATATTATAAAATTTGAAATAATTGTTATTATATTAAATGTCTTTCATATTTATTTATAAGATTGGTATAAAATTCTTATTGTTGATTAAATATTCTTGATTTAAAGTATCGTATGATTTTATGTATCGATATGTATAAGGAAAAATAAATCTTTCAACTATTCACAATAAGCTGTTCATTTTATTTAATGTTTAATCAGAATGAGTTTTCATATATACATATATTATATAACATGACTAGTAATATACTACTTCATATTTAGGAATGTCTCCTTTATGTGAACAATATTTTTTATTTATCTTTTTATTTGTTGTTACCTACAAAGCGCAGATAACATTATTATATAACAATTGAATGTCTTTTATCATTGACGTTTAGGCATTGCTATAGAGGAACATCAAATATAAAACGTAAACCTATATGATATGACAATATCATGATCTATTTCTTAATATAGAAAGAAATTTGGTACATTATAACATTCTTTTTTTTTCAATAAAAGATAACATTATTTCATAATCATTGCCCATCGTATTAAATGTTACTTGAACTCATCCTCATTTTATCTGCATTTATTAAAATAAACACTACCAATATAATATAATATTTATTAATATAATATTAATTTATTTTTTAATTATAATTTCGATAATATAAATTCATTTCTTCAGATTAACAGATTTATATTTTCTTTGATAGCTTAAAGTAAGTCACTGTGTTCCAATTTTCCCAATTAGTGCGTAATTTGTATTACACTTAATGCCCGATAAATATATATATATATATATATATATATATATATATATACAGGGTGTCTGGAAATAACCAAATATTTCATGGGCAGGTAGAGCGGATTAAACTGAGTCGAAAAGTCCTCTATCATTTTGTAAATATCACCAATAGTTAATGAGATATTAATCCTTAAAAATAGCCGAATATTACTGCGAAGTATACATGCCTACCGATCGCTTGGCGCGCGGGGAGCGGGGATAACCTGGCAAGCGCGCCGTCCTATGAAGGTTTGTGGCGATGTGCGCAGTGCAGAATATTTGCCAACCAATCCCCAACTCCCAAAATCCGCGCGCCAAGTGATCAGTAAGCATATACACTTCGCAGTAGTAAGCCCGGCGAGCGCGCGTATTTGGCTGTCTTTAAGGATTAATAT
>Ga0157363_1002225_pt1 | contig 16964 bp, 6 predicted proteins | sample AttsexASBM1_FD_111477 | JGI IMG/M metagenome (GOLD analysis project Ga0157363, IMG submission 111477) | Fungus gardens microbial communities from leaf cutter ant in Ribeirão Preto, State of São Paulo, Brazil - Atta sexdens ASBM1 | ecosystem: Host-associated > Fungi > Mycelium > Unclassified ... | reverse complement strand
TATATATATATATATATATATATATATATATATATATATATATACATACACATATACTATTTAAATATATACTTATATATTTTATTTAAATATATTATATTATATATATAAATAAAAAATAAAAAGAAAAAAAAATATTATAAAATATATATATTTAAAAAATACAAAAATTTTTTGTATATATATATATATATATATATATATATATATATATATATATACATACACAGATACTATTGAAATATATACTTATGGATACTATTTAAATATTTAATATTAAATATTTAAATATTAAAGAATAAGAAGAAGAAGGATAATGCAATTTTAAAAAGCTAGGAAGATTTGCAGACAAACTTTTAGTAAAACATTTGATTGACACTTCAATCAATATCTTTTTCTTATCCGTAGGAGATGAAATTCTTATTGCTAGAACAAAAATATTTAGAATATTTAGAAGAAGGCATGGTGTTTGATGCGTTACATGTACTGCGCAATGAGCTTACACCTTTGGGGCATAATACCGGTCGTATTCACCAGTTATCTTTATTTATGATGTGCAGTGGACGAGATGAATTACAGGTATTCCATGTGTTTGATTTAAATAATGAACACAGATTTCGTATTGCATTTTATTGATTTAGGTCGTGTACTAATAAGTTCCTACAACAACTGAAGCTTTCTTATTCTTAAAATATAGTTGAAACTAATTTATAACTGAAAATTTGGTCACTAGCAAATGGACACTTGTTGACAGACACGCGCAGGTTGGGATGGCAAAGGATCAGCCTCCAGGGCTGCGCTTATGGACAGACTGCAAAGATTTCTGCCACCCTCCATTATGTTACCGCCTCGCAGACTTCATTCTTTACTTTGTCAAGCTGTGGAAATGCAAAATCAACTCTGCACGTATCACATAACGCATTCGCAGGTATATGTTAATGAATTAATGAATTAAATTGCGATTTGAATCGCAAACTATGCTCTATCTCTTATAATATTACTTTTTATTGTTATATTTTATACCTATAAGAAAATAGAGCTAGAGAATTCAGTTCGTTTTGTAACTATCTTTCCAAGAATTTCTTTCAATTTTTTTATGTGTGCGTGCTTGTGTGTATACACATAAAGTGTCTCAGAAAGAATGCGATTTCTTTTACTAGCAGATTTTGTGAAACATTCTAAAAGTCTTATACGAAAATATCGAGATTATAATATTTTTTAAATTATAAACAATTAAAGTTCGTCAATTGCAGTGTCTGAAATTCACGCATTCAGTTAGGGCGTATCGCGCGCGTAGTGAAAGTGCCTTTGTACATTAACTCGCTTTTAAATATTGACATAATTAATGTGCTTATTAATGAATTTAACTGCCGAAATTTCTATTTTAAAGCGTTAATGATGTTATAGTGTGACTACTTTCTATGCCGAAAATCTCAGGGTTCAAATCCATCCAGAACACAAAAGTTTGATTTGATTGCCATCCCTCGGAAGGCAATGGCAAACCACCGAGAATATATTTGCCACCGCCGTTCGGAGCCGGTGTTAAAAACTGTAGGTCTCATATATCAGTAGATATATCAGTAGATGCATTGATTCTCTAGGTTGGGGATTCAAAATTAGATTAACAATCTAATTCCGGAAAAATTATTGTTTCGGAATCTTATCTCCAGAGAAGACCGAGTTCTATTTGGACCGTAGTGCCATTTAATGAAATGATATTATAATTAACAGCACTTTAAAACAGCAATCTTATAATGGTTATGTAGAGTTCTTCTACATTGATAATTTCATAAAAAGATTGAATATATGAATTTCGAAAAAACAAATAATCCGAAAAAATGTCAAATATTAATTCAATTTTAATGTAATTATACATAATAAATTGTTGATATATGTCTATTCAGCAATTGCAACACAATATCAAAAAATGAGAGAAATAATATTAATTGCACAAGCTATGAAAAAAATGTATATTCGTAAAATTCATAAAATTAAGCATACCATTCTTTCAGAAATAAGATATTCTTCGATTTTTTGAATATTTTATTTAGATAAAGAAATAGACAGTTAAAAGTATGTATATCTGACGGTCGGTCAGGAATCGTTTTATTCTACATTTTCTTATGTTCGAAAAATCGAAAATTATCTTAACGATCCTAACTCAAGAAAAAAATTAGTACATTGAAATAAAATTAATAAAATCTTTATTCACATCGTTACGAAAACTATTAGTTTTTAAATTATTAAAGCATAACTGACAGCAATTTCATAATGATGTGAATAAAGGACTTTATTCTTTATGTTCCCTTCATGTTTATGTGAAAAACTGATTGCTTCACGTGATTCTGCAGCCCAAACACTATAAAGAAACATACACATTTCACTTCCTGATTGGGGGCAAAAATCGACGACTTTTATTCGTTCTCCTTAAAGCCTGTTCTATAATATGCTTTTTGTTTCCTGTTTTTTGCATTTTGCTTATTTTTTATATCTTATCTTTTTGCTTCTTATCCGATTTTTTGTTTTATATTATCCGAGATAAAAGTTAACGAACTTCGAAAGAAACAAGAAATATGTAGCAAAAAATACAATTGTCAATAAAACGGTTGCAAAGGAGAAAAAAGCAAAAAGTAAAAAACAAGAAACAAAGAGCACATTATAGAATAGGTTTTAGCAGAAAATATGATGCATGTAACAAATTTTTTTGTATGTGTTTTTTATAAAATATATATGCAACTTCATTGATATCTTTTGTTTAAAAGTATTGTGTTATGTAAAAAGCAATGAATTTTCTTCCATAATATTTCTTTTAATTATTCTGCATGTTAAAGTATTAAGATAATTTATCTCTTGTTAAAGTTTGTTAGTTATTGTTGTTATTAAAAAATAAATATTTTACTTCAATTCTGATATTTTGAAATATAAAATATCTTATAAAATTTATTTTTCGATTGTATATTCTCTTATAACTACGAAATTTTTGCTATAAAACATGCAAAAATTTTTTTTATAAAACCTTTCTCATTTTTCAAAATTGTAAGTGTTGTACATATGACTTTTAAATTGAGATTCTGTGCAATATAAAGATGTCTGTGAAAGCAGATTTATTTCGTTATTATTATTATACATATAACGAATAAGTTTATGTGCTTTTACTGTTACAATTATTCTCGATAATATCTCATGCAATGTTTCATAATGAAATGATTTTTCTTGTAAAGCAGACAAATCTAGAAAATGTCTCTCTACTTGTGGATCATAATTGTGGTGAGGAACAATTTCCGTGCCATACCATACAGGTACTCAACGATCACTGCGACGAAGTTTGGTATTGCAAATTTTCACCCGACGGTCTCAAGCTCGCCACAGGTTCTAAAGATATGACTGTAATTATATGGGATGTAGATCCAGTGAGTATACATACATAATACTATATGCGCATTAACAATGTACATCATATTCTCTTGAATAAAGAAATTTTTTGTAAATTTTTTTATCAACTTTGACACGATTTTTTTTTTCAAAAAACTTAAATATTTAAATTTGTGAATAATGATTGAAAACAAAAGATTTTCTAAGAATAAATTTTAAAAAGAATAGATGAATAATAAACTATACTACTTTCTAATAACTACTTTCGAGTCATTTTTAGGCTCATACAAGTTTTTGTTGTAATAAACAAACTTGTTGCTGTCGATTCCAATTCTTTAATCCCAACAATTCGCTACAAAGTTTATCAGTACACATTGTTTCATAGTTTATTATAATACATTATAATATTATTCAACTTCCTAGCTATGGAAAATAACAAATAAATCAATTTTTTTTTAATGAATATAAGTATTTTTTTTAAACAATATATTTGTTATTAAATAAGGCCCACTTATGTAATTATTATTATGACTTGACATAATTGTTATTTATTTGTTATGTGTGGCATATACTAGAGAATAACGATTTTTAATATTGCTATCTTTTAAGAAATTAAAATTGCATTTAAATTGCTAGAAATTTCCAAAGTATTAGAGTTTACTTATAAACAAAATTAATGATGATTGTAATGTATGAGAGTAGAGTAAGGAATTTCCTTTTTGTGATAATAATCATTTTAAAACTGATTTAGAAAGATAATATTTATTTTCTTTATTATTTTTAATTTATTTTTTATTTGGGCTTTATTATATTCATGCGTATAATAATGTCAGAGTTAAAAAAAAGTTTTTGTTAGTTCATTTACAAATATTCTATATAAACAATATATTTTATTTTTGTGAATAAATGAAAGAAAGATTTGATTCTCTCTCTCTCTCTCTCTCTCTCACTTAATTTATTTCAATATCTCCATAAATAGAATTTAAAAAAAATGAAATTAATTAGATGAATCTTATTTGATTCAGATACCTTATTCATTATTTTTTAAACAATTTCAAGATTTTTCACTACTTTGATAGAAATTTGAGATTTAGTTGATACATAAAAATATATAAAAATAATGTTGAAAATTGGAAAATTGTAGTAAATAATGATCTCTTTCAAAATTTTTAAATTCTTAAAAAAACTAATTAAAAAATCTGCAATTTAAAACCAGTGCGCTTAGTAGCAAATAGCTTATATAGTTTTGTTTCTGAATATATGTATATTTATATGTAGAATATATGTGAATATATATATATATAATTAATAAATACTTGTTTAAATGTAATGTAGGAAACATTAAAAGTGACGCATAGGAAAACACTTGAAGGTCATACATATGGTGTAGCGCTAATTGCTTGGAGCCCTGATAGCAATCATCTAATTGTTTGCGGTCCTGAAGATTGCCCAGAACTGTGGCTTTGGAGTATCGATACGCCTGATTGCGAATTACGCGTAAAATTGACACAAAGCACGGATGACTCGCTGACAGCTTGTGCCTGGCATCGTGATTCGAATAAATTTGTGACAGGAGGAATTCGTGGTCAATTTTATCAATGCGTACGTTAATTTCGAAATAAATAAAATTTATAATATTAATATTATGGAACGTAAAACTACTTTTTGAAATTTCTCAATCAGTAAAATATAATATTAATTTTTTACAAAATATACAATTACAAAATATTGTCCAAAATTTCCAGTCACTACAAAATAACAATGTCATTGAACAATAAAATATATTTCAATGATTTAGTTAGAAATTTGATTTATCTTGAAAGTTGTAATCCCTCCTTACTAGATGTATACATACAACAACATTTACTACCGAATAGTTAACAAGAAAGATTTAAAAAGTTTATTAAACATAACAAATTCTTTTTCAATATATTAAATTCTAATTGAATACATTGTAAATATAAAAATATTCAGGATATGGACGGCAATGTTTCTGATTCATGGGAAGGAGTAAGAGTAAAATGTCTGTGGTGTCGCAGTGACGGGAGGACTGTTCTAGCAGCTGATACACATCACAGAATTCGCAGCTATACTTTCGACGACTTAGGCGATGCCACTATGTATGATTTATGACTAATAATTTATATTATTTTGTGAGCAAAATTTTTTAGAGATATTTCTGTGCATTATTACAGATTACAAGAAGATCATCCCATTATGTCGTTTAGTGTAGACAAATCAGATCGACTCGTATTACTTAATGTGGCAAATCAAGGTGTGCATCTTTGGGATTTAGAAGATAAATGCCTTATAAGGCGTTTTCAAGGTGTCACTCAAGGACATTTTACTATCCATAGCTGTTTCGGAGGAGTTAATCAAGATTTTATTGCCTCTGGCAGTGAAGGTTTGTCATATGCAAAAATAAGATGTATTTTTATACATTATTGTTTAGTTTTCTTTAAAGAAAAATAATTATGCAACATAACTAATAATTAATGAACAAATAATTGTTTTTTTCCTATTTTATTACAGACAATAAAGTGTATGTATGGCATATCAAAAGAGAACTGCCTATAGCGATTCTTACAGGACACAGTAGATTAGTCAGTTGTGTTTCATGGAATCCTGTGTATCATCAAATGATGGCTTCTGTATCGGATGATTTTACAGTGAGGATATGGGGCCCAAGATCATATTCTTCAGATGGAGAAAATGATAAAACAAGTAAGTTTTTACACAATAAAATTAAGATACACTTTTTTCATGTATGAAAAAATTGTTTTAATGTACCATATTAATATTATACTATCTTTCGCATTTCTTTCTTTTTCACATATTTCTTATTCTTTTAGTTTCGCTTGAAACCAACTCTTCAAATAGCAGCGGTTGGCACGAGATGGTATCGTAGCGAATTACAGTTCTCAGTGTTCCCATGACCTCATGGTGTTCAAAAGACTGTCATGCTGACATTTGACTGTCATACTGTCCTGTTGATTGTCATACTGACATTTTACTGCCTTTTGTAGCAGTTGCTCTTCTATACCTCTTGTCGATCTTAATCATCCACTGTGTACACACACACATACACACACACAGAGGTAACAAGAGGAATGTATATGTTTAGCAACAACTGCTAAATTGCCTGCAATTATTAAAACCAAAATCAACCATTGTGCGTAATTATCACATTTGTGTATTCTTTTTTTTTATAGTACCTTTAAATATTTTACATGCATTCATATATATGGCAACCGTTGTGTTATCTTAAAAATTTGAATGATTTAAGTCGGAGCTAATAATCGAAAATATGTGACGCAGCATAATACGATATAAAGTAGGTCATATGGCAGAGTAGAAAACCAAGAAAATTCCGTCTTAGGATTGTGTAAAGATAAAATTATATAAACAAGAATATGGAATGCATCCATGTATTGGGACAGTATCGTAGAAACACTATGTTTTGACAGGAATTTTGTCAAATTTGACTATAATTGTATCAATAAATATTGTATATAACAATTTCAGATCTAGAGTTTTATTCTAAGTGGTTTATTGATTAATGACTCAAATATTATCTTTGATATGTGATGTCATAATTTTTGTCTTTTATTGAGAATAAATATTTAATTTTCAAATATTGTGATCTCACAAGAGATTATTGAACTTTGTAGATTGGAACAAAAATTCGAAAATATTTGATGGAGAAGCGATCCTGTTGCGTTCACAGCAGCACACCAAACTGTAGAAATAAAAAGCGATATTTGTCTGAAGTGTTTAGGCTTTTATAAAAGAATAATTATATATTAATTTTTAGTTAGAATCATAATTACGATTGCAAATGCAAGAAAAGTTATCCAGTCCATGTATATCATTAGACTGTAACTTTACAGTAAAGTATCTAACATAAATTATAAAAATGTTTTTAAGTGAAAAACTTATTTATTTACATGTGATTGCACTATCTGAAATGATGAACATACATAGGTAATATCGGAAAAATATAAGTGATTGAACTCGTCTTATTAATTGCCATGTACTAAAAGATGTTTTTCATTATTTTTTATTATATTCAATAATTATATTAATATAGAAATAAATAAAATAGTATTATTTTTTAGATATTTCTCCATAGTGCTAAAATTGCTACAGCGACTTCAGCATGTGCAAAACTATTCGAAAATGTCTAATAAACATATGTCCGATTGCAAACAATTTTGAAATTACGGGATAAACAATATTGAAATAAAAAAACATGAATCAGAGAAAATAATCAAAGTTGATTGGTCATCCTTGTCTAATCCACGTAACATATGGAAGAGAACCACAAAAATATGGACATTACTTTACGAGGTTTTGTACATAAAAAAGGCCAGAATGTTCATACTCAGATTTCTCTCTGATTGTAATAAATGTTGTTTAATGTTCGTTATTTTATTTAATGCTTTACAAAAGATCTTCAAAAATTCTTTCATCGATTTCGACACACTTTTTAGTACGAATTAATAAATTGTTTCGGACATTTTGAAAAATATTTGGAATTTCAAACGATGATATCGGCAGCATTAAGTATTTCTTGGCACAATTGTTCTGAATTCTCAATTTCGTTTTGGAGACGAATAAAAGATCTATTAATCTATCAGAGTAAGAGTCAGAAATCAGAACAATAGAATAAAGGACTCTGACAATATTTACTTCGATTTATGTTTTCTTATTCAATATCCCCATAACTCTAAAACTTTTTGGAATTAGACATGTCTATTAGACATGTCTATTAGACATGTCCAATGTCTAATAGATGTTCCAATATCACATTTTCGACTTGTTTTCATGTGTTGAAGTCGCTGTAGCAGTTTTGGTACTTTGTAGAGGGACACGCTCTGTATGTTACATATATATTATATCTCGTAAACGTATAACATGCATAACGTGATAACATTTTGATAATTGATGATATTATAATACTGAATGAAATTAATAAATTCATTTTCTTATCATTGTTGTTTATTTGTTTACGAAAATTCATAAAAGTTATGGCAAGAGAAAACTACACAAAAGAGTATATTCATAAAATAATCATTTTTTTTAATTCGATAATAATTGGTTTTTTAAATTATAATGAATATGATTGAAATACAATAGCAATTAATGGGATGAGTATATACAAAAAATATTAATTTCTTTTATTCTTTGAAATAAACGAGAACGAGAAGTCTGAGACTATCAAGAGATGTAGGGTATACCTGTATATGTAAACATGTATAAATATCTTCGCAACATGTATTACTATTAAACATATTTACACACTAAATAAACTTCTATAGTTAATGATCTTAATGTTAATAGCAAGTAACATAATATTAATCACTATTATTATTTGCATTTACCTCTGGTGCCTTAGCACTTTATAATCTAATCAAATTTACAATTTCTTGCGTAATTGAAAACTTTATTATTTAATTTTTAACTTAATAGACTGTGTAGATCTGTACATGATGATATGGTAACAAGCTATATAACTCCAAACAATCTCTAAGAATACCCTACAAATCTCATTCGCATATACATAGATTCAAGTTTTAATTTCCTTTTATTATTCTTATATAGGAATCTAATACATAATTTTAATTAGATATATGAGCACTTCTGCGTAATATCAAATATCGAATTATCGTTTGTCATGAATTTTTGTATTTATTATTGTATAATATTATGAAAAGGAGCAATAATAATAACTTCCAAAATTTTAAATTTTCATAGATTAATATACATATAAATAGTATAATAAGAATGAAAGTGACACATGATCGAATATCGATTTATCCTTTTTCACGAATAAAAACAAATTTCAAATTTTACTTTTAATTGTGTAATTAAAAATATATTTTTAAATTAAATTATAATTATATAATGTATATTACACAAATTATTTAATCCATCGTGGTCACACTTTTTGAAAGTTCTGTAATGATCACACCGGGACTCTAGCGCATTTAATCGCGGTTGTTATACTTAGTTTTCATTCTTTGAAGTAAAAAAAAATTATTAAACACACTTTAAACATTTTGTAGAACATAGAAGATAATCTTTTAAATTAGCTCCTTGTCCCTTTGATGCATCATCATTATTATCTGACCGTTAAAGATTTTAGACATACAAATTAAGGTCCGTATTCAGAACGCGCTTTTATCGATAAAAGCGCACTTTTTTATCTTCGAATTTCTATAATATATGTAACGTAAAATATAGTATATAAGCGTGTTCTGATGAATACGGCCTTAGTCTTAATTACTTACATATCTGAACTGCGTTCAGATTCCCATCCGAGTGCTCTTCATATGTCATGTCATCCTTGTTTAATGTTCAGTAAAAAAAAGATGATATGACATCCAGGGAGCACTCAGGTGGGAATCCGAATGCAGCCCTGTTAAGTTTCATCTCTACAATACTATGGCTGGATTGTTCCACCTTTCGGTAAACTTTAACTATCTTACTTTCTTACTGTCTTACTCTTTTATTCTTTTGTTTATGAACTTTAAATAAACTGTGAGTTGAAGACTCACAAAAGATGGAGCAATCCAGTCTATTGCTCGTTTCCACCAATATAGATTAACTTTAATCTCGGTTTAATCTCTCCAACTTACTCTTCTTCTAGTTCTAAAGACTAGAAAAAGACGAAAAGTAAGACGAAAAGTAAGTTGAGATTAAAGTTTAATCTACATTGATGGAAATATGGGCATAAATCTGTTAAGTTCTATCTCTACAACATTATATGACATTTTTCATCGATAATATAGCGCCGCTGTTTGTTTCTGTTATATCACTCATTTCAACTGTCAATTTTAAGGTAAGCTTTCTCCAGATTTATTTTTAAGATTTCTGATTACTTAAGCCTTAGACATAATTAATGCGAAGCAACAACAGCGACAGGAACAGTGATAGGATTAGATAGTACAGAAATAAGTGGTATATAATTGTCGCTTCCTGTTGCATAATGTTGCGAAAAAAATAAAAAGGCCAACTAATCTGATCGCGTGTATATAGACTGTAATATGCTAGCTTCTATCTGCTTCAAGATTATAGTGTATATAAAAAAAATGAAAACTCTGAACGCTGATTGGTAGATTACATAAGGCGATAGACAGAATTCTCGTCGGATCGCTATTGCCTTATATATATATATATATACATATATGTGCACTGACATATGCATTGTTACGAGCGTGTACATTGCATCGTAATGTATATAATACAAAAAGGTCAAACACTGTTTTCCGACCAGACTGTTTAATACCGATATGACACAGAGTTGACTGAAGTTAACAGATTAAAGTTCTAAGTTCGTGTGTTATGAACGGCTAATGAGAGTAGATTTGATTAAAATTAAAGGGGTCTTTATTATGATAAAAGAAGTAGAGTTTTCATTGAATAATAATCAATAACGTGATATATACGAAAAATTTTAATAACAAAAACGTATGTGATGAAGGTAAGAGGAACTGAAGTACGTGAGTTTCGATGACTCAAGAATCCAATTGCAAATATCATAAAATATTTGTAAAATAAGAACGAATATTCATAAAGGTCTTAAGGGTAAATAAAAAAAAGGATAAAACAAATATTAAAATCGTATAAAGTAGCAGGAAGTTTATCAAAACTGTCTAGATTTTAATAATGATGACCCAGATTTGAATGACGACTCAAATTTATTTAATTTAAATGTCGTGAGTTCTAAAATATTATATATTTATATAAAGATGATGTTCATTTTTTCTACTTGCTGCATTAATCTGTAAACTGAGATGACCCCAAACTCAGCTTGAAATTATGCTTTTATTAATGAGAGTTTAATCGGCCCCCCCCTCCCATTCTCTCTCTCTCTCTCTCTCTCTCTCTCTCACACACACACACACACACACACACACACACACACACACATCCGAGTACCCTGCGGGTCACACTAATCAACACGTTTGACGCCATAAGCCCACAGCTATTTCATCAGAAAAAGAAGGGGCGTAAACCGGAGAAAATATTTTCCATATGTAGAACGTTAGTATAAAGTGAACAGACAGCTAACGATAATAGTCTAATATATGTAGACTTGCTTTCGTTGATCAGTCTTATTTGAGCCTTTGGCTGAATCAGATCGGAACATCAAGTTAATGTTTCTGACATTTATTACGTTAAATGTCATATTCATTGTTCTCTTCGTTTCAGTATCTCAAATCGCGGATAATTTTGTTAGCAGAATATAATCTACATATTTTTATGATCGACAAGCGAAAATAATATAACAGTGACATTAAATAGTATCAGTGAAATTAAATCTAAATTGTTGATAATATTACCAAATTAAACTTGTTGCTTATCAATTGAGAAATATATTGTGTTATTCAATTTCACTGGAAAGAAGAAACGTATGTAACATTATCCTTAGTCTCAAAGTACATTCCAGGGATTTGGACTGAAAAATTTCAATCTGAATAATAATCCGAGGTTAAACTCAATTTTTAGTTTCAATTTTTTTATCAATTCTTTACTTTGGAATTAGATTTTGATCCTTTTCGGTTTCAATAATCATATACTTACAACGGTCAGCACTAAAAGGATCAGAACTCGGAACTGACACTAAAATCGAAAGTAGTCTCGAATCAACTGTAACCGGTCCGAAATTTTATTCCGGAATGTAATTTCGCTCCGAGTCCCTGATACATTCTCTTTTTATATTTATTCCAGTTATTTTTTTTTCTGAATCCCTTTCTTTAAGTTTTTAAAATACGGCTAATATACGTATATCTTTTTTAGACTTTTTATTGAAAAATTATGCCGAGTAGTAAAACAAGAATCGCTGTTGTGGGTGGTGGAGTGGCTGGTCTGGTGGTAGCTCGTCATGTAGTGGCCAAATTAAATTCTTATAATCTCGTCCTTTTTGAGCAAACCGATCATATCGGTGGCACCTGGGTATATACTGATGAAACAGATCTTGACAAACATGGACTTTTGATTCACAGCAGCATGTACAAGAATCTCAGGTGAGATCGTCAGTAACTAGAGTAAATAGAAAGCATTACATAACTTTTTATCAGGAGATATGATAGTTTCGTGCTAAAAGCAATTAGCACAATGATATCGAAGGCGAGATTGACCGTGTATCTTAAATATATATACAGGATGTTGCCGGGTTAAACCGCCAAACTTAAAATATGAACTTAGGATCTTAAAACAAGCAAAATTTTCCTCCGAAAGTTGCTCACAAACGCTTCGTTTAAAAAAATAAAAATATTGACTAATTCTTAAGTGACAAAACTATAAAAATGAATAATATCAAAATATATATTTCTTGATTTGCTCTGAAACAAGTGTATAAAATACTCATTATAATGTGCCTTCCAACAATAACAAATAACACGGTGTGATATATTAAATAGTGATATATTCTTTGAGATCTAAAATGCTGATTGTATGATTTCAAAGAATACATACAATAGCAGCCGCTCACTCAATTGTTGAATCCGCTGAACGCAGCCAATGTTAAACAAAGATGACATAATCACTATGTCATACTGTGTCGCTTATTCAAAAGCGACTATTATACATGATCTTCCAATAATGACCTTTAAACATTAAAACGGAAGATAGCAAGCACAAACTATAAAAGTGTATTTAAAAGTATTTAATTAATCCACTGCTTACAACCAATATATAATTATATAAAACATTTTTTCCCAGGAACTTTATATATTTTAATTATCAGTAAGAATGATATCGATTTATACTCTCTATAAATTTTAATAACGATTTTTATAACGATATATATCGATGTAATTTATATCAATTTTTATATTCTTGTCTTTTTTCAACATTTTACTACAATAATTCTTGAAAAATATGTGATATTTATTTGATATTTGTATATTGAGATTAAATAAATATTTAATATGTTTCAGTCTTACTTTATCAATATATTTAATTTTTTTCACATTTAATTTATCTAGATATTACAAAACTGTTTATTTCACGAACATGGTTATGAATTTATTCCGAAACGAGTCGTATCTCGCTATTAAATTGATATTTTGTTATATGATCCAATATTAATTATGTGTACGTAATGTACAAATAGTTTCCGTATAAAAGTAACAATAATTTCTTAATAAAAATGTCATTGCATCTTTGGATACATTCCAATTTACGCACGAAGCGCGTGAAAAGTATCGTCCTTTTTTATTATTTGGAACAAAGACAAATGATACATCATGCGCTTTATGCGTAACTCTGCGGAACGCACTTTTTATATGATAATCTTGAACTGAGAGGATCCTAAAGCATCTTCATCATTTGTCAATCTTGTCATATAATGATATCATCATGTCTACACAAAATATCAGCTCCATGATTATAGTAAATTTTAATCATTATTAATTTAAAAATTATTATAGCCTTGACATTTTCGTATTAGGATTTTCGTCTTAAAATGTTTCAAAGAATCCGTTCTTAAAAGGATGGGAGTTGTGAAACTTTATATATACATTTGCTATTATTGATTATAAGATCACAAATAACATTTATGTCGCATAAGATATCTAAAAGCTGTCTTTTATACAACATGTTATCTAGGATCTCTCATTTAGTACACAATTTCCTTCTCTTTTTTTCGGTCTTGTTCGATAAATCTGTATCACTGCTATCTTGCAATTATCTGCCCAATTTTTTCACTTCCAGATAAGTTGCTGACAACTTTATCCAAGAGATATCTCCATTTTAATGAGGAAGATATCTCCTGAATAAAATTATGTAGAGATGAAGAAATTGGGCATTAGTCGCTCATCCAAACATAATTTTAAATCTTTCCATTAGATCTTTCAATTAGATCTAAATAGGTTTTTTTCTAATTAACTGAGATTTGATAGCAATGTCATCACAGATAAGTGCGTATGTGTGATGCGTCTGCGTAGATATATTTTTATTTTGTCATTCTTTATAATGCATAATAGAATAACTGATTGCGCAATCTCAATTATATTCTTAATAGAAGTTGGAATTTCTGTGACACACGGCGATTACATTTCGATAAAAATGAAGGACTATTGGTGAGACGGCAGATCATAAGTTCGATTCCAAAACAGAAATTAATTTGCAACAAGTTTGGAATAAAAGTACGTAACGAATAAGCATCTTCTACAATTAAAAAACAATAAATACAGCGTCCTTGCATACATGTATATGAGAAACACCCGGTCTAATGCAGTAACGATGATAAACTTTGTTTGACACGCGATACACTTTATGACACATTAATGAGAAGATCAATTTTCTGAATTCCGGAGAGGAAGCACATATGTCAACAATAAATCAAATAACGAAGCGATCTGCAATGTAGATTGAAAATTGCGTGATAATGTGAAAGACTCAAGGACTCTTGCGAAGATATAGATTTTTGGACAAAACCGATCGAAGTAAATAATGATGACGAATGCGAACATATGATTCCCTATTTGTGTTCGAATAATATAATTTTCTTATCTATTTCATCTGTACCTCTCAGTACCTATTAATGTGATTCTATGGTTCTGAAAATTATCAAGTCACTCTTATTCAAGCCTTCGATAGCCAACTTAATTTTAGCTAAACAACACATCGAATAATATTAGTTAACTAAAAAATAGAGAGTTAGAAATATTTCACGGAAAAAAAATTAATTGGGTGATAGCAAATCTATACTTTACTACACGACTTCAACATCAATAACTAAGAAGATTTGATGGTTTAACAAATCGTTAATGTTATTCAGTTGTCAACTTTGCTATTTTAACATAGAAAATTGACTATCTATATATAACGTGATTGTAGATTTGCTGAATCAATGAAGTTTTCAGCTGTGTTCTTTCCATGTTCTTTTCGTCGTAATATAAACACGCTTAATCACAAGATGGAAAAATATCTTTCCAATTATGTCTATGTCTATCAAGTAAATTCAAAATAGACTAGAGCTTATTTCAGTTAAATTGCTAATAACTATCAACTTTGTTTATTGCAGTCTTGGGTTATAGGTCACCGTACCTTTTGAACTCCGCGGATAAAATTAATAAAAGTCGTGCGCATGATCACCTAAATACTGAGAGAACGAATTATTTCCATTTTTCTTGCAGAACAAATATACCGAAGGAAGTAATGGCGATACCTGACTTTCCCTTTCAAGATCTGGGTGGCCCGTCTTTCACTCACCACAGCTTAATAAAAAAATACCTCATGAGTTATGCGAAACACTTCAATCTTTATCCCTACATTAAAGTAAGTTTTGAATTCTATTGAATTCTACTATGAAAATCAAATTCAAAATATATTACGTCTTCTTATTTTTGCATTCTGATAACGTATTTTATTAAACGAAAACGAAAAGAAATATAAAAAAAGCGTTTCTTTGCTACTCGACATGAACTATCGTTATTAAGTTTTCTGATGAACACGTATATACAAGATTAATTTTAATCTTATTAGACATATTATGCCGGAAAGAAAGCATACCTAAAAAATTTTAGACGAGAATTGTAAGGCTGGTAGAAAGACAAATAATGATTAAATCAATTTTCGAAAAGAATTGATTTTTTAAGGTTTCGTCATCATATTTTTTAATAAAATTATATGAAAAATTCCTTTTATATAATATAATTCTTCTACAATAATAAACTTTTTATTGAGACCATATAATATGAATATACAACAAATGAAGGATAATGCCTATAACGTTGAAGCTGAATTTTAAATGCTTAAATATTTTTATGAATTTATATAATACATATATGTAGTCATTTGAACTACGCGCTGAATTGATTTTTTCGGATTTGAAAACGCAATCACTGTAATAATATCACAAATTAAATTGACAAGCAATTTAAAATTTAATACTCGATTGACATCATTTTAAAAAGACCTTAATGTACTGAAAATGTATAAATAAATTTATTGCAAAAAATATTACCTCGATGGGGAGTTGAATCCAGCTTCGATAAGCATTATCTTTCTCCCACTTCTTGCGTATTCACATCATATCGTCTTAATAAATTATTTACACACGCTACTTGAAAAATTTACATGCTCCTACCATATCAATTATTGTGAAGAATATTACTAATTATTCTCGGTGATTTAAAAGCTTAGGATGCTCGCACGAAATGCTAGAGATCCGAATTCGACTTCTAACCGAAGTAATATTCTTCGCAATAAATTTATTTATAGATTTTCAGTACATCGAAATATTCTCAAAATGATGCCAATCAAGTATCAAATTTTTTTTTAATTACTTATCAATTAGTTTGTAATATTATTGCAATGGCTAGTTTCCGAAAAATCAATTCGGCGCGGAGTTCAAATGACTATATATATAGTGTATAAATTCACATGAAAATATTTAAACACTTCCCTTATAGCAAAGGGTCACATTTATGTCACAATAGAGTCACAATAGTCAGAAAGAAAAAATATGATGTCATTGTGAGATTGTCATAACACATGTTACAAAGACATTTGTACATCACCATGGCATTGCTGTGACACATGTCACCATCACATGACCATGATTATTGTGTTGTAAC
>Ga0157363_1002224_pt1 | contig 16966 bp, 20 predicted proteins | sample AttsexASBM1_FD_111477 | JGI IMG/M metagenome (GOLD analysis project Ga0157363, IMG submission 111477) | Fungus gardens microbial communities from leaf cutter ant in Ribeirão Preto, State of São Paulo, Brazil - Atta sexdens ASBM1 | ecosystem: Host-associated > Fungi > Mycelium > Unclassified ... | reverse complement strand
TCGCGGTGCGGTAACGGCCGGGAATCCCACCAGTGGTGCCATGCCTTCGTTTGCATGGAAGCTTTCCGATGAGCAGGTTGCGGCGGTATCAACCTACCTGCGCAACAGCTGGGGCAATGCCGCAAAACCGGTGAAAGCGGAGGAAGTAGCAGGCAAGAGAGCCGTATTGAAGCTGCCTCCGCAGATGGCTGCGCACTAAATTGCCTATCTCTACGGGCCGCCCGTTCGGGCGGCCGTATTCTTTCCCCAAAACTCCTCCAAAACGCTTCCCCAAAACAAAATTTAAATTCTGGCCGACTTTCAGCAGCACTCTGTCAAAGCGTGAGCGTTTTCCAGTCCGCACCCCGGTCATCGTGATACTGCTCAGTCATCGATATGGATTTGTGGCCCAGCAGTAACTGGGTATCAATGCCCTGTGCCCGATACAGGCGTTCAGCCAGGGAGCGCTGTTCATGAAAAGAGGGTGGGGTTTTATCATGCTCAGTGCTAATGCCTGCAGCGTCTCGGGCTAACATGAAATATTTAGACAGTTTGCTTTGTGCTACGGCATCGCCCGCTTTGACGCCCCCGGATGTCTTGTAGTGATGGATCATGAACGGACTTTTAACCCGATCGCGGCACTGGCTCACAGCATCAGAAAGCGTCATATCGAGGGCGTCGCATCTGAGCTCAAGAGGTATGGCTATTTTAATTCCGGTTTTAGATTGGCTGACGTGCAGATAGCCGTCCCAGATATCGCTGAACTTCATTTTCGCGATATCCCCACGCCTCTGCCCGGTTAGCAGAGCAAGAAGCATAGCGTTCCCTGCTGCAGGTGGGAGTTTTGCTCTCGCCATATCATATATCTTCTTCCATTCGTCTAAAGACAGTCGACGGCGTCTGACCTTCATAGACGCTTTTCGTGTAGCCATTGCCGGATTAAAGCCCTGTTCAACTTCACCGGCATGCTGTGCTTCTTTGAAGATATCTATCCACACTCCGCGCAGCAGCTGCGACATGCGGGCTTTACCGCTGTCTTTGTATTCATCCAGAATCACGGCAATGGCTTTGGTATTCAGCTGTCTCAGTCTGATATCCGGATACCGCTTTTCTAATATGCTGGCGCAGTACAGTCGTGTTTTATAGGTAGTCAGAGCAATTTCCTGTGCCTCAAGACGTTCTGCACACAGGGTTTTATAACGCTCAATCCATGCCGAAAGCCTTAAACCAGGATCTGACTTTGTTTCTGATCTGATGACCATATCGACAAGATGGTTGATTTGGGTGACCTGTTGTTGCGCGATGATGCGGTTCGCTTCTGTCGCGGCTTCTCTGGCCGCTGACTCATCGGTACCAAAACCAATAAACTGATTGGTTAAAGGATGACGATACTGCCAGTAAACCTTACTGGTACGCTTATCCAGCTTGCAGTAAAGATTAGGAACAGCAACGTTATGACGTCTTGGCCGGGGAGCCATTGATTACTTTCTCCAGTAAAGCACGTGCAGAACGCGACAGGTTAGAAGGGGTTTCAGCTCTGGCCTGAAGGCCGACGAATCTGGCATGTTCAACCACTAACCAGCGTTTGCCCTGTTTAACGGGAGGGGGACAAATCTGGCCTGTCCGGGCATAAATGCTCAGAGTGACGGCCCCGGGCGGATAGCGAAACCCATTAGGACCGCGCGCCCACTCCACAAGGGGAATTAGTTGCGCCATAATTTTCTCCGGTAGCCTTGATACGGTACGAGCTGACATGAGGCAACCAGCAGGGCAGGGTGCCAAGTTTTCTAAAAAGTTATTTTGCCGTTCCCTGCCAATAAAAAAACCTGCTAACGCAGGTTTTATGTTCAACAGGAAAAGCCGAATCTTTTCTTGGGACTATTTTTTGATAGCCATTTTAATAGAGCAAATGACTTCTAATTAGACATTGTTTATTGACCATATGTTAACATTCTCATTATTCCGAATATTTTCTGTAGTTATTGGTGTGCTCAAGGCCAATCTACAAGCGTTAACCGCTTTTCCAAAGGCATTCATAAAAAACCGAGGCAGCCAATAAATCGCTTTTAAAAAAGTTTTTTTGCCTGTTAGGGTTTGTCCGCCAGAAATGAAAATTATTTACTGGTAGCCACCAAAAGTGGGCGTGAAAATGTTATCACCAACCAATCGATATACCCGCTGCTACACCCATATTTTTGCTGGTGTCATAGCTCATAAAGGTACTTGCCCGGGCACTGGCCCCTAATTTGAAATGAGAGCCGAACGCCAGTGCGCTCTGACCACCATAAGAGCCACCACCCAGTCCCATGCTTAACACCTTGCTTTCTACACTGGGGATAGCAGCCATTGCCATCGCCGAGCTGATCCCAGCCATAGCCTGACGATGATTTTTATCGATCTTTTTATCCATGCTTTGAAATCTGCGCTCGGTCTTTCTTGTTAGTGAATCCAGATCGTCAAATAATCCGTCCAACCTGGTCGAGTTTATAAAAATCTTTTGTTCGGTATGATCAATACGCTGGCTATTATGTTCAATAATATCGGTATTTTTCTGAATGTCATCATGATTGATGACTATGTTTGCCTGATTGGTGTCGATCTTGCTCTTGTTGTGATTGATTTTTTCCTTGCTTTCGTTAATTTCTTTTATATTGCTGCTTATTCTATTCGTGTTGGAATCTATATCTGATTTGTTATTCTTAATGTCCTCTGCATTTTTTTTGGCTGCTTTCTGGGTTGATTTAATATTTTCTGAGTTAGACTGTATGTTTTTTTTGTTTTTATCCGAAGTGCTCTTGATATTTGTCACGTCATTTTTAATAAGCTTTATGTTGCTTTCATTTTGAGCAATCCTGATTTTGAGATGACCATTAAAAGCATGTGCTGAATGAACAGATGTAGCTAAAACCAAAGCATATAATGATGACTTAATTTTCACTTTATTGCCTTTACATTTAGATGCAACATGAATGTGTGAGCTGATACAAAAGGCGATCTTAGTTTTTATTAATACTCTCTATCAAACGTCGTTCACGGTTCCCTCCAGAATGCAGGTTATGTAAGTGATGACTAAGTTTTTTTAATAACCCTACTGAGCACGACTCACTGCTGATACGACCTGCTTTATTTCTGGTGTGGAAAATTAGCATCAAGCAATGAGGGCGCGAAGTCGGAAAAATGAATAATTAATATGGAGGTGTTTTTAGGGGGGTGTTTATATCCATCTTTTAAGATATTTCACTAGGGCCATTCCTTGCGAATGGCCATTTCACAAAATAAATGACGACGTTCGGCCCATTCTGAGTTGCATTTCTTTTGAGCCAGGCTGATGGCGCGAAACCACAGCCCAGAAGCAATCTGATAATGACGAAAGCTTTCGGCACGGGCTGCGGCTTCTGCAATGTAGTAATAACGTTTATTTCGCGCGGGGTAAGGGATTAATTTAAGGTCACGCATTTTCTGTCCTTAACTCACAATTTTCAGGAAGCGCTGCCTGATGCGGCCTCCTCCAGCTCTGCTTTTCTGATGAGATAGACGTCTGTGGCCTTCTCAAGTAGCGCAGGGTGTTTCCTGAGCATTTTGCTGGCAAAGTTGAAGCAGTGCTGGAGCTCATCAACCGAGATTTTATTCATGGCAGCCTCCGCGAAATCCGTCAGCAACTCATCCGGCGACCGTAAACGTTTTTCCGTTTTACCGGCTGTTACGGATTCTGTGGCGCTCTTTTTACCTGAAACTTCATTATCAGTGCTCGTCAGGCCTTCAGAGGGCGTATCAGCGGGCTGAGATATATTGTCATCGGCCACATCAGGCATCGATTTCGTTTTCGGACTGGAGTGAGAAGGCGTCACGCGCGCTGACTGGTTAATTAACGCATTGATATCATCTGCTGCTGCAGGGGTGATATCCCGCTCCGCTGGCCGACCCGTTTCCAGTTCGTCCGGTGTGTAAACCCCTAAGATGACATCCGGACAATGCAGGCGCGCCCAGCGTTTCACAGCCAGGTAGGCCAGCTGCTGTTTCGGATCGCTTGCCCACAGTGTTGAGTTGCGCACCTGCGCCTGCGATAACAGCAGTTCCAGAACCCGAGGCTCTGCCTCATTATTCATTGTTGCCCAGACGCGTACACCACAGCCGGATTCATCTTTTAACGTCCAGTCAGGCGCGGCGTACTTATTTCCTTTAGGTGACGTTTTTTCAATGAATTTGCCGATGACATTTTCCCACGGACCAAACCACTCGTAGTGAAGGCGATCGCGCGTGGGGGCCATTGATGTCACCACCGCATTCACGAGCTGGGCTTCATAGCCGAGCGTGCCATTAATAAAGTGAGTTTTTTGCGCAACAGCAAAGGGATTCATTCCCCATTGGGCTGCCTGCATTGTAATTGAAAGGCAGTCTGCAGCGTTGCCTGCAAGATGTGATGGCACGGTCACTCTTCCTTTCGCCATCACTTCAGCAAAGCGGAGTAATTTTTCGAGAGCATCAGGGCTAAAAATAGTAGCAGCTGTGCCTGCCATGCCATGCGCGCCTGAAGGGTGGGAAGCTGGTTGATTAAGCATGCAGTTTGTCCTTATTACGGGCCCAGGCCGGGCGCCTGAGTTCTTCGATGCCGCCCCAGCTATTGCTGATTTGGCAGTTGTGATAGATGTCCAGATCCTGCCGAGAAAGCTGGTGGCCAGTCTCTACTTCTTCAGCGTGGAGCTGGAAAGTGCGCACCGGGTACCGACCGCAGTCAATGTTCTCGCTCACGGCGATAAACACAAATTGCGGGTAATCTCCAAAGTGCTGATAAAAGCCCTCACGATAGAATGCGTCCTGAACGTGATAGCGAAATTCTTCAACATGGCGTGCGAAGCGCGCCATGTCCGCGACTTTCTTTATGTCCACAATGATCGGCCTGCCGGTGAGAAATTTATCCGGTCGGATACGACAAAGTTCCCCCGTCTCACCATCATTCCAGTAAATCGAGGCCTCGCAGTGTCCGTCGGCTTCCAGCAACCAGCGTGCGGCGGGGTGGGACAGGACGCTTTCCCGCATGAGCCGGAGCTTACGGCTTTGTTCGGCATTCAGTACGGTTATGCTGAGCCCTGCACAGTCACGGAGAAAAGCCTGTTCGCTCTTTTTTCCCTCGTTTGTGCGCCGGTTGAAATCCGGTGCCACAGCGTAACGACAGTCGAACCTGTCAGGCTCCAGAAGCAGGCAGTGCAGTGCACTTCCCATATCCAGCGCTGCCGTCCTGGTTTCATCGACAGGGGCATATTTTCGCCAAACATAGACTGCCGGGTTCAGTGCAATGTCGTCCAGCTGCGATTTACAAACACCAGGGCCGGAGTGATAAGCCTCATTGCAGAGGCCATGATAAATTCCCGGTTCCATCAGGCAGGTTCCTCCCAGCGCAACAGGACCTGCAGGTTGTAATTTTCAGTGGCCTGAAGATGCGCCAGTTGCCAGATGAAATCACGATAGGGCTCATCGACGTTTAGTCCCTGACAACAAGAGATCACGTCCGGATGAAGCCGCCAGTGGCGAAACTCAGCCAGGGTGTCAGGAAAATGCTGGAGCAGACGCTGCGTTTCATCATCAATCCACTGTTCTCTTTCGATTTCTGCCTGTTCTGCTACATCAAGAAATTCTTTGTGACGTTCAAGCTGCATGAAAGGAGTCATGGTTGTCCCTCCTGAAGAATGATTTTTATGAAACAATTAACCCCCTTTCTCAGGAAAGGAAAAGGCGGCAGGGAAAGTAATGCGGAAAAGGGTAACGACCTGAAACTGGCACTGTTTAAAATGTTATTTCGTGAGAATTCAATCGAAGAGATTGCGTCGAAATGGCGAGGCGGTATACGCTCACCACGGTTATCAGGAAGAGTCATATGGCATTATCCTTATTGATGGGTGCTGAAGAAATAAACGTATTGGAGAAAAGACTGAGTGGGTGTTGGTCATTTTTTTTGTAACGTCATTGGTGAAATGACGATGCAGGTGATTTTATTTACAGGCCGATTATTACCTTCCTCAAACGTTTTCAGTGGGGGAGAAATATAGGCGTCCTGGATAATGGCCGGGCTGAGATCATCGTCAAACGCGTTAACATTGATGAGCTTTGCATAGCTAAAATCGGTCTTTTTTAAACTGGCACCTCTCAGGTCAGTGTATGAGATGAATGCATTACGCAGGCAGGTGTAACTTAAATCCGCCGCACGTAAATTTGAGCCAATAATTAAAGCGCCCGTTAAATTTAATCCTGCGAAAGACATGCCCTGAAAATCCTGAAGGCTCAGGTTCGCTCTTGCTCCGTGTTTACCGTGTGTTTTAAGCCAGCGATTGTGGTCATTGAGTATTTTGATTAATGTACCTGTGTTCATTTTTAACCTCTTCAATCAGTCGTCAGATTAAGCGATTAGCGTTCGCATTTATTGCCCCCGTATTTTTGCGCGACGCGACGGGCTGCCAGTCCGGCTCGCCATATTTCCTGTGTCTCACCCGATAATACAGTGCGAAGGACCCAGCATCCGGTTGTGATGACTTTGGCACTGGGCGCGGAATCTACTGCGGCAATAGCCACCTGAGCGTGACGGCGTAGAAATAGTGCGTTATTTGTTATGGTGAGTGTTGAATATATTCCGTGGTTGTTAAATTCAATTTTCACATTCATAAACCCCGTATGGATTTGGGAATCAGAGTAATTTGTCATACTCTGCATGATTCAAAAGCAACCAATTTTTGCCTTCATTTTTCGATAAAAGCCTCCATTCCGGCGTAACAAACATAGTCAGGTAGCCACGTCGATGAGTACGGCGGGGATTGATTTTCCTTTCATTAAACTTTCGGATTAACATTTTGGCTTTCTTTCTTACATGCTGCGGGGGGCTTGAAAGTGGCATGTTTTTTACCAGGAAGTAAAAAAGCCGCTATTAGCGGCCTTGACGGAAGTGTCACATCTGGTTCTTGTATAAAACACGGTGTTAAACTCAATCTTCAGGAATGTCAGAATGACAGGACTTACATGCACTGCATTCACGGCACTTTGGTGCCAGATCAGGATGCTCTTTAGTTATTGCGTCCACAAGTTCAGCCTCAAGCTTACGTAAAGTAGATACGACAGTCGAAGTAACTAATTCAAATTCATCATCAGTTACCTGAACAAGCCCTCTCAGGCTAAACAGGTCCGACATTAATTTTTCAAATACGTCTTCAATATCATTAATACTTTTCATGACAAGTAATGCGGCATCACGATGCTTCATGGTATATCTCCTTGATAAGGTTGTTAACATCAACTCAGGGAATGATTGCATGTGTTATTAGTAACGAGTCATTTCATCTTATTGCGGACTTCCAGTGATTGTGGGGAAGTGTTTATTTAATAAAACATGAGAGCACGTCTACTATCAGCATTTAAGAAATCAGATATCAACACCTCTTAATTCTGTTAATAATTCTTCGTTAGTGGCATCAGGCACAGTTTCAACTGAACCCGTTCCACATCGCGTAATCAGTCCCGGATGATCTTCCATGGCTGGCTCAGCGAGCTCCGTATAAATTTCATTCATGAGTCTTAGTACGATGCTGCAGGCATTGTTATATTCTTCCTGACTCACATAGCCCAGTCGCTGGAAATAAGTCAGATGTTTGACAATCGAGCACAGTGATATTTCGATATTTTCAACACCCTGGATAATACATACTGCTGCTTCGCGATGATTCATTGTGATCTCCTGTGATATTGCAGAGTCATAATGGGTAATTACTTGGATTTAGGAATGAACTATTCTGATTCGATAATGCACAGGGGATGAAGCTCTGAATTTATGACAGGAAATAGCTTCAAAAAAAATCCCGCCCAGGGCGGGATAAGTGCAATAAAACCTGCATAAAAGCCAGGTCGTGAGCTGGTCAGGAAAGCTCCGCACTTCAGCTTAGTTATAAGCACTGCTTGGATGACACCTCATAAAAGATAATAACCTTGGCTAAGTTCATTTTTATGAAAAAAGGGTTCCGTGCTTCTTAACGAGCAGTGATTTTGTGATTTGCTGGACGCTGATAAATCACCGTAGTTTTCAATAAACTCGTTGATACCCCCTTAACTGGTCTGGGTTGACCGAAACAGGAACGTCGCGCATCCCGAATTTTTTTGCAACTCACGGTCCGTTGCCTGTTCGTGATGCTGCTTGATGTGCTGATAGGGAAGGCGAGGATCGAATTCAATCCCGCACAGGGGACATTTTACTCTGGTCTTTTTCATAAAACCTCCGTCAACAAAGGGAATGGCACTGAACAATGCCATCTCATTTGTTGAGAAGAAGGTGGGTTTTGCCGCTTCGGGATATCGCGCTCCTGCACTCCTCCCGCCTGACAGTATGCTGTGCCATTCAGCTGATGAGTAAATAATGAACTAAAAGTACGCTTTTGGTCAATACCGTAAGTACGAAATAACTATCTATTTTTAATCACCGGGCTTATCAATATGATTTAAAAGAGGATTTGCTTAACCTGTAACATCTTGCAGGAAGGATCAATCTTCAGCGGGATCTGGATGCAAAAAACTCATGCGGCTTTCAACGACTACGCCTATGAATGTGCAGGTTTGATCAATCTCAATAGGGTTGTAATTACAATTCAATGGTTTGAGGTACTTTCTGTTTGTGCCTTCATCTACGAAATATTGCTTAAATGTTGCTTCTTTAGCATGTTCAAGTTTCGCAATAACAAAATTTCCGCTTTGGGCTGTTATACAAGGATCAACCAGAAGCAGGCTATCTATGGGAACACATGGGCCTACAGGGGAGGTCATGGAGTCATCTTTGACCAATAGCCAAAAAGCACTCCCATGCTCCATGACCGCACCTGAAAAAAAATATCTCAAAGTGTGGAAGTTTTCAGCCACATAGGCAGCCGAGTTATCCGCTACTTCCCAGTTAATTAATGGAAACCTGTTCCGAAACAGGGTGTTGACAACACGTTCTTCAATTGCACTAGCTTCATTTCCATGCTGAAGCCAAAGAGCATCCACATTCAAAGCCTTAGCAATATTTTTCATCATGGCTGCGCGGGGTAGTGATTCGCCCGTTAGCCATTTACTGACGGCCTTTGATGTAACCCCCATGCGCCTTGCAAGCATAACCCCCCGACCATGTGGCGGGTAATTTGCTTTGTTGAGCGCCTCTGTAAGTCGCGCTGCGAATTCTTGGCGAATCGTTTCGGTATGTACCATAGGTACAATATGAACTGGCTTGATCAAACTGTCAGTTCATATTAAATTTGAACCAAAAGTACTATTAAAGGTGTGTTCATGTCATTCATTAACCTTGCAATCAAATCTGTAGGTGTCACCGAAGTTGCAACAGCGTGCGGAGTAAGCCCAAGAGCGGTCTATAAGTGGCTTAAAAAAGGGGCTCTTCCTAAAACAGAGTTTTATGGAGGCACTCACTATGCAATGACCATTGAGAAACTATCTCAGGGTCAATACAACGCAGAGATGTTGCTGGATGAAAGCCGGACCTCTCTGCTTGAACGTTAATTCAGGGTGACGCCCTAATAACAATTTTCGCCCCACAGAGGAAACTAGATCATGGAAACCGCAAAAGCACGCAAGCAGACATCTTCAGTTCAAGGACGACATCTTCATACGCAGGCCTTAAAAGCCCTTTTCAACACACGCCAGGCAGAGGTTGCCCGCCGTCTCAATGTTGCAGACTCAACCATCCTGAGACGCACTGAGAAATATCCAGAATTCATGGAAACATTGGCCGCCAGCGGAATAGAGGATTTCGTGATGAAAGGGGAGATGAAAGTACCTCTGGAGCAATACCGCTGGCTGATGCAAGTCGCTATTCGATTTGCAGAAAGTGAACTGGAGCGAACAGATAAAAATGTTTCCGAATGCGAACAGTCATGTGCTTAGTACAGGACTGCATGGTAAAGCCTTAAAAATTATCTAATCAGCTATCGCGTATCTTAGTGGTGGCACGTTGTGTGCGGGATTTACATGGTCGGTATCTCAATCAACATGAGCGCTTCCCTGAAGACGCATCCCAAGGTTAATGAAATCGCTGCGCTAATCGAAGGACCGCCGGATAGTGGTTCAGAGGTGGATGTATCTGTTGGCGGACAACGCTCATCGCTTCTCACCCGCAATTTTACGCGCTGTATAACAGTTACAGCCTTGCTCAGCATCTGGGGAGCCGCAAAAGAGTATTCCAGCGATGGTGTATTCAGGAATGTCGATCTCAGTTACCTGGATGTGCTGGCTGAGTTCTCCGGGTTTGGTGAGGCGATGGCCGCAGTTGGGTGGGCTGTTTACGATGCTGATGAACACTGTGTCATCCTGACGACAGATAACGATGATGTCGCGTCAGATGATGAAATTAAGTCTTCAGCAGCCGAACGGCAAAGGCGCTATAGAGAGAGAAAACGGGCACAGAAAAACGTTACACAGGGCGTAACGCGTAACGTAACGCAAGGCATAACGCGTAACGCTTCAGACGTAACGCAAACCGTAACGCGTGACGTAACGCGTGACGTAACGCGTTACGCGCGTTTTAGTTTTTTAAAATCTAAAAAAACACATAAAAACCAAAACAACACACACATCGCGCGCGATGTTTCCAGTCACTCTGTGGATAACCCGGAGCCTGCCAGGCTGCAAACCCGCATGTCACAAGGCTTAAGGCTTGTAGAGCCTCATCAGGCAGAGGGGTTACCAAAGCTCATTCAGCAACAGACTGACCTGAACAGGGGCGTAACGCGTGACGTAACGCAAAACGTAACGCCCGGGCATAACGCCACCGTAACGCAGCGTAACGCATCTTGCCCGATGCATAGTAGCGCTTCCGACGTAACGCAGCGTTGCACAGCCTCAGACATTTCTCTGAACCGGGCTCGTCACACAGCAAATGCTCCAGATGCTCAAGAACCTGTTACGGATAAGTTCGTGATGTATAACGGGTGGCAACCTTCGGCAACATTCACTGAAACCGCCAGTCGTATAGGCATCAGGATTTCTGCTGTGCCTGACAAGTTGCAGTTGGCTGATTTCGTAAATTACTGGATAGCCGAAGGGGTGGCGCATTATCAGAAGCAATGGGAAATGAAGCTGGCGCGTTACCTTGAAAAAGGGCGTAAACAGTCGCCTAAAAAGCGCGCCAGAGAACAACGAGACTGCACTAAGGTCGCTGACATGAATTATGCGATACCTGAGGGGTTCAGAGGCGAGTAGGGACGAAGCCCGGTGCAGATTCGCTCTGCTGAAGAAGACCGCTGATTTGATGGTAAAGGTCCGCTTTGAACGAAAAGCGGACGTTTTAAAGCATGAGGCTGGGGGCCGAGAAAGGTGATTACTTAGCGGCTGGGCATGCATACCCAACCGTTTAGACTGCCTTACTTAAAACCAAACCCGCGCTCTTCTAGAGTGGTCCGAAGGTTCTGGCGCCCATCCATATAAGCGAGACTAGTAGCTGCGCCCTGAACTGCCTGCTTCCAGGTTTTATCTTTCATTCCCAGACCTTCTCGGAATGCATGGAATGCCTCTTCATAACTTCTGACGTGAGCGTCAAGGTCACAAGCGCTGTAAAGATTATGATGGGCTACCACGCTTTGCGGCAGGCGCGGACGGATGGCTGCATCGCTGTCGGCTGCAGGCCATCCGACTACCAGGCCGCATACAACATAGCTGTGGGCCGGTAGCTGAATAAGTTCAGCCAGCTCTTTAGCCTTATTGCGTGTCGCACCTATATAAACCGTTCCCAGCCCGATTGATTCTGCTGCCACCGTTGCATTCTGCGAAGCCAGTGCGGCATCTACTGTCGCCATGACAAATGAATCAAGGTAATCATGCACACCCGGAGTAAGGCCGTCTGAGACGGTCATATCGTGATTTCGTGACAGATCTGCAATCCAGAGGAGGATAGCAGGAGCCTCCTCAATGTATCCATTCGCCAGACCTTTATCTCCCGCAGAGAGCTTTCTGACCTGCGTCTTGAGTACAGGATCGGTAACGGCCACCATGCTCCATTGCTGAAGATTTGAGGATGTTGAAGCAGACTGAGCTGCCGCGACAAATGTCTCAAACCAGTATTCCGGCAGGGCTTCCTGTGAAAATTTTCTGATGGAATGATGGCTGAGCAGCCCTTCAATCTGCGCATTCCAGATGATATTTTTTGGTTGGTCTTTCTCACCGTAACGGGCTGTAATCAGCTGAACCTTGTTTAAATCTTCAGACATTAACCTTCTCCTGACAATACTGTAATGTTCATTCAAGAATTGAATAAATAAAAAGGCCGGGTGGCCTTTTAACTAAATGCTCATCATTAACGCTTCGATTGCATCACGTTGATATTCGAGCTCATGCACAACCCTGCCAAACACCCGGAAACCGAAATAGGCGCACATGAATGCCTTAGCCATGACTTCAGGTTGCCGTTCAGCCTGAAACTCCCCGGCAGCGATTCCGCCGGCGAAAAGCCTGATGAACATTGCTTCAAGCTTTTTGATATAACGGCGGCTGAGTTCTTCAACGGTTTTATCTTTAGCGGCTCTTTCCAGGGGGGAGAATATTGCCATACAGCCGTTGCGCTCAATGTTGCTGAAATCCAGTTCAATACCTTTTTCCAGCAGGCTGCGTAACCTGTCCTTAACGCTACCGGCCTGGCTGAATACAGCCTCGTGAAACTCAATGCTTGAGCTGTGATAACGGCGCAGGGCTTCATGGTAGAGATTTTCTTTATTACCAAAAGCTGCATACAGACTTCCACGGCCCAGTCCGGTGCTCTCAACGAGTTCCTGAGCTGATGTCGCTTCAAAGCCGTTTCGCCAGAACGCATCCATTGCCGCCTGAATCACGAGCTGGTCATCAAATTCTCTCGGTCTGCCTGCCATTAGGCTCCCCCGTAGTAAAGACGGTGATCACCTTAGCAATTATGGAATGATCGGTCAAGAATTTCGGTAGCTTCATTTATTTCTTTATGCCTCCTAGGCGATGCCGGTAAACGTCCGCTTTTGGCACAGAGCGGACATTGCTCTGCGTACCTTTCCGCCTCGTGCCCCTTCAGATTTTGCGTTGATGCGCGCGCATAAGTTTTGGGGCAGGTTTTTCACACAGCCTGTGCCATAAGCTGACGTTAGTACTTTCGCATCCACGAGAGTATTTTTATAAACAGTCGTCATTCATGTTCTCGACGCCCTGTGCGCCACTTTAGCGCAGGTCCAAAAATGTAAACTACATAAGATATCTAAGACGTGAAGCTATAGGACAGACATGACAGCATATTCAAACGCTGAAGCAGCAAGAGACTTACGCCCGGCCTTAGACAAGGCACCCGTTGGCGCCGTGAGCGGAGAATGGTTCTTTATAATCGAACAGGCTGGCGTTGCCTCACAAACTGGAGGCTACATGTATGCAGATGGGAGTCACGTCGCAGAGGGTAACCACGCCCTTCGAACGATCCGGGAGGTTGTCGAGAAACTTGAAGCATCACATTTACCGCCTTTTAATAAGGTCATCGTTCGCTGGACAAGGTCTAAAATACCGTTAATACGCGGGCGCATTACGGTTGATACATTGTTCGATAAGACGATCGTACCGCGTGGTCCTCAAGACCCGATTTATGAGGCCGCCTCTATAGCAAGGCGAGCCTTTTGGGCAAGGTATGGCAGCGTCTCAGATGACTTTGTGGCTGAACGGGATGATGCAAACGTATACAATCAGACGAACTGGTTCGGGCCCCATCGTCGAGTGCTCAAAATTAAGAGCAAAACGACATTTACGCTGACCACCGACGGCCTCTCGACACCCTGGGCCGGCATTGCAGACCCGGAAAATGGCGTAGGCTGCGAACTTTTCATCGAATTAAACGCTTCTACCACTATCAGCCACTCGCTGGATGACTGGGCTCTTCTCTTGATTAATCTGGGCGATCTCGTTGCAGATGGGTATCAGGTTGCTGCCGATGTTGAAGAATATGGCGCAATCCTGTTTTGCATGCTTACAAACGAATACCATCCATTGAACCGAATCATTCTCAGCCTGGATGACCGCAGGATTGATCATTTACCTTTTGGCTCAGTTCCGCTGATCCGTGTCACGCCGATAGCAGAGACAGAGATTGAACACCTGGACCAATCTGATGAATGGGCATCATGCGCAGCAAAACTTGTACTCGCAGAACGGCAGAGAGAAACATAGAAATTACGACGACATTATTCACGCTCCTTGCGAGGCAGAGTGAGTTCAGTCACCTTAAATGACTCTGAGGTGTTTGTTTAAACCCGTGGCGATTCAGACTGGCCCGGCTGTATTTTCTGAACGGTTTTATTCTAATGACTAATAGATTCATCCGGGGTGTCCCGTTAATTATCGCGAGCGATTGCATCAATCAATTTTGCGTAACTTCCCTGTTGATTAATCAGCTCATTGTGCTGGCCTGTTTCGGTAATTCGTCCGTTTTCCAGTAATAACACCCGGTCTGCGGCTTTTAACATCGAAATGCGATGCGCAATCATGATGACTGTGCGGGGCGTTGGCAGAGCCTTCAGTGCCCGTAGAATGCGCTGCTCATTATCGTCGTCCAGACCGGCAGACGTCTCATCCAGCACGATAACCGGCGCGGCGCTCACCAGCGCACGTGCCAGCGCAATACGCTGACGCTGACCACCGGAGAAATTATCACCACCACCACTGCACATCGTCTGATAGCCATCGGGTAGCGCGCGGATGAAACTGTCAGCCTGAGCCAGCTTAGCGGCGTTTTCGACCTGTGAGAAAGTGGCGTCCGGGCAGCCCAGCCGAATATTGTTCTCCAGCGTATCGCTGAACAGCCAGCTTTCCTGCGACACCCAGGCAATTTGATGGCGCAAAGATTTGATACTCATTGTCGCAAGTGGTTGGCCGCCTAAGCTGATGCACCCGCTTTGCGGATCGTAAAAACGCATCAGTAAACAGGCTATTGTTGTCTTTCCACTTCCTGAAGGGCCTGCAATAGCGACATGTTCGCCTTCAGGTATCATAAAGCTCACGTCCTTCAATACAGCTTCTTCACCCCTCTGATAGCTAAAGTTCACCCGGTCAAAGCGGATAACGTGATGAGCTGGCACGCCAGCGCAAGGAACATCCTCCACATGCTCAGGCAGGTTCTGCAGGGTCAGAATACGCTCTGCGCTTGCCTTGAGCGCGCTCCACTGACCGCCAACGTAGAGCGCATCAAGCAGCGGAATTAATGCCGCCGCCGCAATGCTGATGATGAATGGCAGCAGATGGGGCGATAGCAGGTTGCGATCCATCAAAAAAAGGCTGACACCAGTGACGGAAATCAGGGACAGCGCCATCAGGCTATCGAGTAACGCGGACGCAAGGCCCGTTAGCGCATCCGCCCGGCGCTGGGCCGTATTAAGCTGCGTATTCGCTGCCTGCAATCTGCCTGTATAGCGCTTGTGCGCGTCAGACATCTGGATATCTCGCCAGCCCTGACACAGTTCTGCGATCAAATTATCCAGCACGCTTTTGCTGGTCGCAACGTCCTGCGTGCGCCGTTTTGCCTGACGGGATGTCAGCGCTGGCGCCGCTGTTATCAGCATGACGCAGGGCAAAAATACCGCTCCAAGCCACGGATTGATCAGCAGCAGCATCACAAGCGCAATACAGGGCAGGATGAACGCCGTGAGGTAGTCCACCAGCATATGCGCATAAAACCGCTCCATCAAACTGGCATCGCGCGTAGCGCTGGCTGCGATGTCTCCGGTGCGCTGGCTACCATTCAGAACGGGCGCACCTCTCGCCACACCGTTAAAGATACCCATCTGAAGCGTCTCAATGAGGGCAAACGCCAGATCGTGCGAAAGCCAGGCCAGCGCCCAGCGGGCCAGCCCTGTGAGCAGAACGCTGGCGGCAAGCAATACTGCGCAAACCAGCAACGCCGACCATGTTGAAGCGTCCAGCACCAGCAAACAGAGCAGCCCGGTAAGCACGACACAGGCAAAGGCCGCGCCTTGTGCCAGAACGCCTGAGATGAGCGTCAGCAGCAGCTGTTTTTTATGCCGGAAAACCGGCGACAGCAGCGACTGCCACAGGGAAGAAACGGTGGAGGGTGATGCAGATATCATGAAGCGTTTTCCTTTGCTGAATACAGGCCAGCGATATAGCCCCCGGCACGCCGCAACTGTGCCGGCGTACCCTGTTCGCGCAGTGCGCCGTCCTGCAGGACGATCACGTAATCTGCCTGCCCGATTACGCTCAGCCGGTGTGCGATGCTGACCAGGGTACAGGTGCCTTTCAGGGCGGCGATGCTTTCCTGCAGCGCTGACTCATTGGCTATGTCCAGGCTGGCAGTCGCTTCGTCAAAAATCAGAATGGGTGACTGCTTAAGCAGCGCTCGCGCGATTGCCAGACGCTGACGCTGGCCGCCGGACAGTAGTCCACCATTTTCACCTGCGGGTGTATTGAGCTGTCGGGGCAGCGAACGAACCCAGTCGGCCAGCTGCGCGCGGCTCAAGGCCAGCCACAGTTCGGCGTCGCTGGCATCTGGCCGGCTCAGGCGCAGGTTCTCTGCAAGCGAGCCATCCAGTAAAAACACCTGCTGGGAAACCCAGCTGATGCGGCTGCGCAGCGCCGTCAGGGATAACTGGTCAATCGGCACGTTTCCCAGCCGGATAGTGCCGCTATCGGGCACAATAAAGCGCGTAATGAGCTGCACCAGCGTGCTCTTGCCTGAACCTGACGGTCCGGTCACAACCGTATGACCGTTCTCTGCGAACGTCAGCGATAAATTTTTGAAGACCGGTCGCGTGTGACCGGGCCAGCAAAAGCTGACCTGTTCAAAAGAGAGAGCATGTCCGGCAGGCAGAGGGTGAGGGGTGTTCGGTTCGCTTATGGTCTGCGGGGTGGCGGCTAATATCTGCATGGCGGGGCGCATTTCCTGCGCAGCCCACAACGTATGAAAGATATTCTCCAGATGCAGGATGGGGCGAAAAGCTTCCCAGGCAATAAACAGTGTCAG
>Ga0157363_1002221_pt1 | contig 16977 bp, 8 predicted proteins | sample AttsexASBM1_FD_111477 | JGI IMG/M metagenome (GOLD analysis project Ga0157363, IMG submission 111477) | Fungus gardens microbial communities from leaf cutter ant in Ribeirão Preto, State of São Paulo, Brazil - Atta sexdens ASBM1 | ecosystem: Host-associated > Fungi > Mycelium > Unclassified ... | reverse complement strand
GGTATATATATATATATATATATATATATATATATATATATATATATATATATATATATATATATATATATAGATATAGATATATAGATATATAGTAATCTTGTTTTTGAGTGTAAGAAGCTCACGCCTTATCCGGCTGAGCGCATCTTTGCCCCCTTTAGTTATAATCGCATTTAATGATAATTGTTTCCGTTATGAGAGACTACTGTTTGTCGATTATAATTATAATATATGCAAGTTGTACGTGAAATAAATATAAATATTGTAAACACCGAGAAAGCAGAGTGATGTTTCTTGGAATTTCCATGTCCGCATATGATGAATATCTATATGATGCATGGATAATTAACGCGATATCAAGAGATAATGTAATGTTTCGAGTGTCAAGTCAATTAGATTGATTTTTTCATCTACGATTCTCTATATGATGCGTCGATAATTAATGCGATAATTAAATCGGCACTGTGTCAGTACATTTCTTTTTTTTAATTTCGCGCGATAAACTGGACGCTTCATTTCTTTCCGTCATGATTGTCGTCGTCGAGCCACGAGCAAAGCCTCGACTGCTTTCGAGCGGGTCCATCTTGAGGTGAGCTCACTCGACACGTATAAAGGACCTTTAGTCTTTACTTCTTTAAACGCCGTGATAAAGTGGATGAAAGGTGGGGTACTACTCGACCGATGGTGGAAGAGGTCCGCGTGTGCCCTCGCACAACTTCGAGGGGTTGAGGTTCGCCTTTATATCGTAGAACGAGGGCCACTCGAGAGGCCAGGAAGCGCCGAGGTGAGGGCGACTCCGTGACTATCGCTGGATCTACTGCGGCAATTATTTTTAAACACGCCGTGTAGATAGTGATCTCGTCAAGTACCAAAAGAGAGAGAAAGAAGGAGAAAGGGACAGAATGTATCGCGGGGTGCCGTGTCTTCACCTCGTAGTTTGCGCTATATACATATAGCGGCTCTGCCATGGGGTAGCGCGGCTTTTAAACAGTTGCGCCGACTCGCGCATCTCGAAATTACTGATTAGGAGCGCGCCAAGAGACGAGCGGGATATTTCCGACAATTCCGACCAGGGCCTTTCATCCTCGCCGCGTGTCGCTTCTCTCGCATCCACCACTCGCCACCGCGTGTCGCTCCTTCTCCGAGCGCGCTTTCACGGTGCGTAAATCGAATCAGAACGCCCCCGCAGGGTCGACGACAATATTATTTGTTAGCGGAAGCGTCGTAGTAACCGGAGGTTGAAACGAGGCCAGATTGCCACTGTGATCGAGTTAAACGGCACGTGGGCAGTAACGCCGTTGTCTCTATAGTGAATATCCTCTCCTCGCCTCGCGTGTCACGTGTCTTCAGCGAGTCCTCTTCTCATACGATCTCCCGCGAGTCCGCAGGCTAGATCAACCTGGAATTTTCGCATGAAGAAAAAAGAGAAACATCATTTACTTATATACATTTTGAGACAAGTACCATTAAACCAATCATACAGAGATTATGCTTGAAAAGTAAATATATATATATATATATATATATAAGAGCAATAATATATAATAATGTAACAAGAATAATAGATAAAAAAAAAATTTATATATGATATGGAAAAGTGTAAATATAGATACATGAGTGAAATATTCTATAAACATATTCCCATCGACTAAATATTTAAAAAATTTATCTATGAGATATCTTAATTTTTGAGATAGGAGAAATTTTATCGTTTCACAATATTAAACAAATAATAGAATAAGTAAAATATTTATTTACTTATTCTATTATTTGTCTAATATTTTTCAATATTTGAAAATTTATTTTTTAGAGAACATTTAAATATTTTATTACAAATTATTTATTAAAAATTATTCAAAATGGTTCTCTAAATGGTCTAGCATCATATTTTTCAATCTTGCATATATATATATATATATATATATATATACAATTATAAAAAAAGATTGGAAAATTTTTAATAATTCTAAAATTAAGCGTTCATAAAACTTATACGGAGAGAACTTTTTGTTAGAGTTTACCCTGAAAATATGATAGTCATGGAACAACATTGTATTTCGAAGAATTTTATATAAATTTCTCTCATTTATTAATAAAATTACAATAAAATATAAAATAAGTTTAATTAATTTTATTAAAGTGCATATAAAAATCTTTAAAATATTATATTGTATCACAACAACCATATTTTAAGGATAAATTTTAAAAGAAAATCTCTCCATATATACAGGGTGTAACTGAAATAACGCCCACTAATTATACAATGCTATTCCTAATAAAAAATTAAGTTGAAAAGTCTTCTATCATTTTGCAATTTTCGCAACAGTTAACGAGATATTAATTTCCAAATATTGCCGAATAAATGGATAAAATCGATAAGACAATTTTAAAATAAAATTTTTTCGTGTTCTTTGTGAAATATTTTGAAAATTTTTTTAAGAACTTTTAAAGATATCTTAAAGCTGTCTTATACATCACAATTTTAAATATTATTTTTTATTTTGCTCATTGGATAACTAAAAAAAAATATTGCGAAATAAAGTAAAGGACTTTTCGTTTCAGTTTTTTATTAGGAATAGCACTATATGATTAGTGGATTATTTTAGTTATATCTTATATATTCATACTTTTTTAATACTTTTTGAAAAATGGGAATATGTTCCTAAAATATTCAACGTTTATTCATTTCTCCCTTGTATAACTAAATCAATAATAAAAAATGAAACAATTAACATAGAACCGCGAGTCCAAATAAATCTAATCGCGGTTCAAGATAAATCTGGATTTTTATACAGAAGGATGCCATAAAAGTAAAACTATTTGTAATTATTTGTTCATGAAAAATCACAAATATGTAAAGCTCCAAATGTAAATTAACTGAAAAAGAAGGAACTATCAGCTGAGTTGGTATGATTCTAGTATTAAGAATAAAGAAAAAAATTGTAGTAAGTATTTAATATCTACAGTCATCTTTTCAAGAATATAAATATAAATGCGCATATAAGCGTTGTTTGAAATCGAAGAAAAGGAGAGAAGGACCCGAACGTTTTGCGACCGAACTAAAAACTCTCATCCACGACTCGTCGCGCACGAGAGACGACTGAAGGCTTTTAGGTGGCTTTATTTCGGGGATCGTTGGAGAGCCGCGGATTGACACGCGGCGACGTCTTGACAGCTTGTTAAGCTAACGGTTCACCCTCGCGTGCCTCTTCGACTCGAAGCCCAATGCTCTCGTCCCTCTCTTCGCTTTTTTTTTTTTCGAGCGGATTAAATTGATCTCGGTCGATACACATACACACATGCGCACGCTCGCACATGTATCATATATATTGCTGCTTCGATACAGCGACTTCGCTGTCGCCGCGTCGCCGTTGATGGATTCGCATCGACTCGAAGGACGAAAATCGTAGGTCACCTTTCGCTGGCTGCGTTACGTTGCACGCACGGGGCGACCTACGGTTACATTCGGGCATCGATACCCACCGAACCCCCGGCGACTGAAAATAATGAAAGTAATGGAACACGCCCACTGCATTTAGCCCGCCGAACTAAAGCGAGCCGCGCTCTGTAACCCCTTGTTGCAACACCCCTTCCATGTACGAGAGAGAGAGAGAGAGAGAGAGAGGGGCCTCATCGCCCGCTGGCGCCTTGCCCGTCCTCTCGTTCTATGCCCTATTGGCCATTGTACCTGCCACTTCATTGTCCTTTATTTCATTATTTTCGCCGCATTCCGCTTCGTCTCCCTCGACGAGGGGCGCGAATTCTCCCCCTTTTATTTACGTACCGTAATAATAGACGTCTTAACGGAATCTAATAAACGTCATAAATGGCACCGTGATCTCATTTAGCTTACCAGCTTACCTGGCCAACTCGAGTGTGTTTCTTCCTCTAAACAACGCCAACGTTATCTTCCTGCACATCAAAGGCCAAGTCCCCCTCCATCCCACAGCTACTTTTAGAAACAGAACGCACGTCAGACTTCAGAGTCGTCAAAGACCTCCCCTTGCCTTGCCTTGCCTGCAAAGGCTTTGCGCAACTTTAGCGTTTCGTTCGCGAGTATTACTCCAATATGTCGTTTGGAAGAAATTGTGACATTCTGAAAGAGAGTTTCCTTCGAGAATTCAAACGCGCTACGAAGCACGCGACATCGATACAAACTCACCCTCTCTCTCTCGCCGGAAGTAAATCTCCACGCGGATTGGTCTCGCGTACAGTCGCAATGCCGCGTATCCATCTACCCGATGTATATCCGAGAATGTACCTCGTGATTTCGTCCCGATAACACGATTACGATCCTCTCTTCGTCCTCTTTCTCCACCCCCGCGAATCGACGGCGAGAAGGGAAGGAGAGGAGCGGGAAGAGGGAACGGAGGGATGGAAACGCGGTGCCACCCTCTCTCAGCTCTCCCCCTCTCTCCCTTTCCTCTTCCTATGCGAGTATACGACTATACGCATCCCGCTGCCCCCGAACCCGACAGCCGACAGAGTAGCTTCGCTCGCTCTGATCCCTCGCAATTATTTCCTATTATCTAGGTATTAGGATTCACCCCAACTGGAAGCACGACGTGCCCCGCAGGCGCCTCACCACCCGCTTGACACGCGCACGCTCGTTGGAAAATCTCTACCGTTCCATGTAATATCGTCTCTTTTCTTAACTGCCACTTGCCGATCTTGCCGATCTAATGTCATTGCAACAGGTAGCAAAAATCCCGCGATTGTTTCGCAATCACGTGAAATCACCAGTTAATTCGTGCTCGATCGTCGTAATTACGGGTCATATCTAATCCGAGAAAGTTATCTGGAATAATTACATCTCGGAAGAAAAATAAAGCCCGATCAAAATAGTTTTCTCTACTAATTGAAAATTCATATCTATTTTTTTATTTCTCCTTACATTGCTTAAAAAATATTAAATAAATTTATATATATACTTTTAGCCAAAAGTTTGGAAATATTTTGTTTGAATTAGCATTTTTGAAATTATTTATTCAAACATTCAAATAATGTACTTTTTAACAACAATTCTTCAAATAACAATTATTTAAAAAATTATTATAAAAAAAACACATTCGAATAAGTGATCCCAAAAATGTCAATTTTTTTAAAAGTGCTTTCACACTTTTGGCCTGGAGAGTACATAATAATTTCAAATATTATAACAACTTGTAGAACAATTGATAATATGTAATGTGCGATTAATAATAGTAATTTTTAATTGGAGTAAAAAAACATCCTAGATGATCGTTTACGCAAAAAAAGTTAGATTCCCGAATTAATTCGTTCCTCTCAGTAAATTGGATACATCTTATCGAATGAGATTAAGATTGAAATTGAATTTTAATCCACAAAAAACACTTGTAAATGACACTTGAGTGTGAATTCTCACACCAGGTGTTTTTAATATTTTATATCTTCTGAAAATCTAAATTAAAAATCTATATTTTTCAATGTAAAATTTTCTAATCAATCGAGAGATTGGTAATATTGAATTTTCAAAAAACAAAATGTTATTCGTTCAAAAAGCAAAACTAATTTTGTCAAATGCGCAAGTTGAAAATTTTCCTGGTGTTAATTCGCATCTAGGTGTCATTTATGGGTTAACCAATCAGAAAAAAGAAAATCATGATCATGTTTAATAAACTTTGCTTTGATTGATCAAATTCAATCTCAATTTCAATTCTAATTTCTAGTCTAATATGGACAGTAGTACTTTATAGTGATAATAATCAACGCGTCAACGAAGCGGATCTCGCGATTATTCCATCCCTCCCGTTGTCGATGCCTCATTAACTTTTGCGAAAATGTTTCCGAGGCATCGAAATGTCGCACCGATCATTAACGAAACGATCGCGTAAAGAGACTCCGCGATGCAATTAAATGTCAATGTCGACGCGCGCCACGCGACCCGTAAAATGTTATCGAGAGGCAACATCCTAATGTTTATTTCTACTAATTAATTTGAATCTCGGTTTAATTCACACAACTCTTTATCTTTTACCAATCCCCGTTCTTATCAATGTAGATTAATTTTAATTGTGGATTCAATTTGTTCTTAATCTTTTTCCAATTCTATTTGAATATAAAAAAAGATAAAGAATAAATTGAACTGAGATTACAGTTTATCTATTAGAGCACAAAAGGGCATAATATATTTTAAATGGAATTAGAAAAAGGTAAAGAATAAGTTAAATCGAGATTAAAATTAATTTATTAAATTAATTTAATTACACTGACAGATGTTCATTTCTGCTAAAGTAAACTAGCTTTAACTTAAGTTAAGCATGGAGCTCATTTTAATTTACTCTTTATTTTTCTAATTCTAAGAATTAGAAAAGAGTAAGAATGAGATTAAAGTTTATCTACATTGCTGAAAACGAGTATAATTTTAAATAGGATTGATAGATTAACTTGTAGATTAACTTTAATTTTTATGCTTATTTAATTTCTTAACTTTCAGATAAGTTGCAAATAATTTCATCCAGGAGATATGCATCTCCATTGTAATTTGGGAGAAATCTGGATAAAATTATCTAAAGGTGAAGAAATTGGGCATTAGAATTAAGAAAAGTTAGTCAACTCAAGATTAAAGTTAAGCTACATTGATAGAAACGGGCATTAGGAAAAGATAAAGAGTAAGTTAAACCGAGATTAAAGTTAATCTACATTGGTAGAAATGGACAACTCGCGCGTCTTTCCGATTCAAAATATTTGATTTTCTCTCTCTTTCTCGCCTCCAAAAAATATATTACGCACTCAAAGTTTCAGAAAATTGCCTGGGAAAAGATAAATCGAGGAGAAACAGAATAATACACATCATCGCGTCAGAGCATGACAGTTTAATTCTCAACGAAAACCACGGCCTATTTTTTACACAGTTGACTATAAAAAGTAACAACAGACCAAATACCGTATTTCACTATAAAAAGTAGAGATTTCGGAACCGGCAAAAACTCCATTCCTTTTCTTTTTTCTTTTTCTTCTCTATTTATTATGTTACGCAAGCGGGAAAAATCCAGCGACGCTCCAGTAACGATATCGTTCTGCGTTGAATAGCGCGAATTATTTCAGTGACAGGTAAGTAAATACCGTTTAAAAACTTGCACGAAGACCGTTGATTTCTCTCCTCTCGGTCCTTCGAGCGGAGATAATCTCTGCCGAATTCCGTGTTCTCCGTTATGCGACGAGCTTTAGCCTAAGATAAATTCTCGGTAGATCCGGTCGTCGCGGGGATACCGACGGGAATGGTATCCAATAACCACGGACAAAGATCATTCTTTTCTACGCGTGGCTGTCGTGATTCTGATAAAAGACAAGCGATGTCGTAACGCGTCTCAGCGATGCTGACGTTGGGCGGAATGCTGGCCGTGTTGATGATGAAGGCTGACCGGATGCGGATGCGGATGCGGATGCGGATGAGAATGCGAATGCGAGTGCGGATGAATCGCCGTGTGAAGGATCCTTGGTGGCGTGTCGCGTCTTGAGAGAGACGGCAGAGTGCCGGTACGCGATGTCGACGTCGGGGTCGAAACCGTCGACGTCGACGTCAAGGTCGGCGTTGGAGCCGGCGTAGGCGTCGGCGCCGGCGCCGGCATCGGAGTCGGCGTCGCCGTTGGTGTTGGCGTCGGCGATGGTGTTTCATCGCCCAGCACGTCGATCTCGTCATCGTCCTCGTCGTCGGAGTCCGCGGGCGCGTCACTGCTCGCGCGCGACTCGCGGCCGCCACTCAGCGAAAAGTCTACCGGACGTTCTGTCAACATCACCAAATAATCGTCGATTAGTCCTCCGGACATGACGTAAGTACATGACGTGGTCTATTGGACCCACTCAATTGTATCCCTCCGGAGCTGAGACTCCAGTGGATCTATTTCATCCATTCTTTGTGTCAACAATATCAAATCATTCCCTTATAGTTCTCTTATAGTTTTCTTATGTCACATATCTGCAAATTTGAATTATATTCTTGTTTAACACTAGATGTTTAACCGCCGATGGTATATTCCGCTAGAATTGCTGGAGATGTCGGTTTGATAATTTTCTATCCTTGTTTTTGAAGAGCTTTTTTTTATTATTAGAATTATTTATATTACATCTTCTATATTCTGTATATCTGATGCAAAAAAGAAAAAAGAGAAATGATTAACGGAGTCAAAATGGCGGAATCACCATCGGCAGTTTTGATACTAAATATATTTAGTATTTAGATTTATCCTCATTTTTTTGAAATTAATTAATATTTTTTAATTAACATAAATTAAATGAATCTTGCAGAGCCAGTAACTGTATTACAGATTTTGGAGTCAGCTCCGGAATAAGAATGTTCCGATGTAATCGATATTTTGAAATATCGTATCATTACTCCTTTTGATATTTGATATTTGCATCGAAACTTTTAGTTTCCAGATCTGGAACGTAGATATCAATTGAATCGATAAAAAAGTTATATTTCCAAAATTTAACCGCATAAACGTAACAAGGATAGTCAATTCGGGGACAGTTTACGACATCGCGATCAACGCCATCATGAATAAAATTAAAAGAAATTTTATGTTTCGCATTATCTTTGTTAGTTGATAGACTTATATGTATTGTATAAAATATATAAATGCATAACTTTTTATTCTCATTAAAATCTGTCTCTCATTTCTATTTTATATATAAATTTACTAAAATATTTATAATTTTATTGATAAATTAGTGAATTACCTGATGAATTAAAAAAAATTTTTTTTTAAATCAAAAGTTTTCTCCGCACGTCTCTATATAATAAAACATGCAAAAAAAAGTGATAATATTCCTAATATCGAATCATTTTCAATCAATATATTGCCATATTTCGATATTGCGTATTTCGATTCATATTGATAAAAAATATCGATAATCTATGCTTCTCCGTACATCCTCCGGAGGTTTAATATTTCCATTGAATCGCGGTGAGATTGTCGGAGCAACACTACAGATCGTATCCGACGTTTGCAAGCGGAACGTAATTATTGTAACAAATTTTCTTTACATCGCTTTCATTGTCAGTCTGCGTTATCGTGCCGCAAATATTTTCGCGATAATACAGACGAATATCGTTTTTGCGTTTCCCTATATTTGAATAAAAGTCGGAATCATGGCACGCGCCGCTACGGCCTACGGTAGCCCTTAGCGGCGAGCACAATCGAGAATATAGGTCTGACCGAGCACTTAGCGGGTAATTGAGCAATTCTCTCGCCGAGAGACGTAAGCGGGTGTAAGCAGGAGTCGAAACGGGACGGCGAAAGAGAGGCATCGAAGGAGGGAATGAATATCTCCCCGTCGCGCGTCGGGGTTCCTTACGTAGCTCGCTCGAGTCTAAAGACGTTGAGGCGGTCTCCGTCTCCGTCTTCTGTGTGCCCTCCACCCTACTCACCCTCCTCTCGATACCTCCTTCTTGGTTGCTGCCAAGGAGACGTCTATGTAACTCGGTTAGCCCTTCCTACCGAACGAAGCCATCTTGTCTACCGAAGACGAACAACTTGACATATAGGATGCAAACGCTATGGACCAAACTATTTAAATCGCTCGAAATGTCTCCCGCCGTCTCGTTAAACGATCGCTTTTATATTCATACGCCATGAGTATCGGGGTGGCTCGATGAGCGTAAAAGATTTGCGAAAAAGAATTTGTTTTTAAATATGTTAAATATGTTGAAAAACGGAAAAATATATAACACGCTTGAGATAACGATACTACTGCGATAAATTTTCTTTTAAGATATTAATATATATAATGCGCAACACGTTATCGAAAATGGAAAATAATAATGTAATTCGCGCGAGGCAGTAAGACATCACGGCGAATTTTCTTCTAGGAAATTAATATAATACGCGTCCCATTTTAACGAAGAAAATTGCTCGAAGCAACGAAGCTACCGCGATGAATTTTCCATTAGAAAATTAATATAACACACGATATGTTATCGAAAACGAAGAATAACATGTAAGTTCGAAGCAATGACACTATCAAACTTTCATCTAGGAAATTAAAACAAAATATATACTCTTTTTATTAAAATAATATATAAATCGCTCGTGGACAACGAGATACCATTACAATAATTTTTTTCTAGGACATTAACGTAACGTCCAAGCACATTATTGAAAATGAAAAATAACACATTAAGTAAGTCATTGGAAGTAAATGAGTTAAATTTTTATCTAGGAAATTAATATAAGGTGCATTTTGTTATCAAAAACAGAAAATAATATGTAAATTCATTACTTTAAATACGAAGCGTCACTACGATCTGAATGTTAAGATGTTGAACTATTATATATATTCATTTAAAATAAATTAATTTTAGAAATAATAATTGTGTGCCGATATGGTTGTCGCAATAAGTTTTTTAAAATTAAATTTGGGAAATTTGGGGGGATTATTAATATTTCAGATTGATTGCGTTGAAAGTCCGACAACATATCGGCACGCAATTATTATGTCTGAAATTAATTCATTTTAAATGAATATATATAATATATATAAAGTTCAACATCTTAACATTCAGATCGTAGACAGTGATAGTGGCGCTTCATATTTAAAGTAATGTATTTAATAAACTCTTATTTCCAATCTTATTGTTAATATATAATCGTTCGAGGCGACGATACCATCGTGATTTTTCAAGGAAATTAACGTGACATCCAGCACGTTATCGAAAAACAGAAAATAACAAATAAATGGAAGCAACGACATCGTGGCGAGTTTTCCTATTAGGAAATTAATGTAATGAGCATCTGTAAATGCGACGTCACCGGCGAACGATATTATGGTAATATATCTACGACGGAATGCAAACCATTACGTAGATACCGTTATAATGATTATAGTTCCTCGCAACGTAATCACGGTTACGGTCTGGCTAGTTACGCCGAACTTGCGTAATTTATTGTCAGCGGTATTTTGGTTGCATTATACAGATATCGCCCATTAGCGTGACAACAGGGAAGTATTTAACGACAACCGACGTTATAACGCGTCGTCCCGCGCCTCCTCGCTCTCCGCTTCAGCCAGCTAACCGATAACTATAGCCGATTAATCTCGGTCCACGTCGTGCCGGTGTATCGACTTGCGATTACGAAAGACAGTTTATTTAACTTTATGAAAATTTTCATATATATATATATATACGTGTCCGTACGTAGTTGCCTATTACACAAATACACCATTATTGTGCTACATACACTACTCCAAAGAGATTGTATTTGAATCTACTTGCGAATTCGCCCCCTTTTTTTAGAGTAAAATTAGGTAAAATGGCCACCTTAAAATGCAAAAAGCAACACTTTAATTTTTGTTATCTTTAACGAACAGTGTTATATCATGAAGATGGCAGTTTTCCAAGTTTAGCCTAGATCTAGGTACGCGTATAATGTTTTTCTATCGTAACGGCACGTCGCGCAGCCATTCATGAGTTTCCCGTTTATCTAGGACACGGCGTCATTAATCCAAGTTAATTAGCTCGCGGCGCGGGAATACTGCTCGCAGCTGTTTATCGAAAAGTCGATACGCGCATTTAATTTGTCGGTAATTAAGTTACGCGTTGCGGATGCTACTCGATGCGAAATTCCGTAGATGCCGTAGATTGCGATGTCCTTTAAGCATTATCGTTCAATAGCGCGCCGTAAACGCCTCGTTACAACCGTTCCAGATCCGTTCTCTCTCCTTCGAAAATCACGCTCGTGACGTCGCAGCGTATATAATGTAATGGAACCGATTTACATTTTCCCATCCATCGAAGCAAAAGTGGCGAACGTGGAGAATGAAATGGACTTCACTCACCAGCGGGCGACGTTACGGATATCGATTGCTGGCCTGAATTAGAATTGTTGTTGCCGCTTGTGTTTAGCTTCCTCAGCTGCTTCTTGTGCTTCATCCGTCGATTTTGGAACCATGTTTTCACTTGGGTCTCCGACAAGTGCAACGCCGCCGCCAGTTCTACTCTCTCGGGCGTGCTCAGATATCTCTGTACCTCGAACCTCGCTTCTAGACCTGCCAGCTGCTGATCACTGAATACCTGAGCCGTAAGGAACCAAACTCTTATCTCCTACAATCGTGAGAGGTAAGTGGAGGAAAAAGACAAAAAAAATAAATACGTAACTAGAACGATAAAAAGGAAGAGAAATAAACAAACTAAGAATGTTTATGTTGTTTATTCAGTAACGTTAGATATTATGCCTCATGTTGTAAATAGTTGCACGCAGGATTTACACAAGTTTGATTTACATTTCGTCTCTGATTGATTTTAAAATCGACGATTTGATAAAGAAGAGTTTTGTTAAAACTATCTGATTTAACGAGATACAGATCTAAAAATAATTTTATTGGAGTTATTAAAATAATTATTCAAGCCGGTTGCTACAATGTTAAAACATTTTGTAGGATTATTGCTTATTATACTTGAATTACATAAAATTGTGATGAACCGGTAAAATTATTTTCAAATCTGTATTTTTGTTTCGTGTAGAAAATGTACTTGACGTTTACAGTTTGCGAATACAAAGAATTATTAGTGCATAGAAAGAACGATTTTATTGAAGTTTTTAAAAATTTAATTAGACAGATTTGAAAATAATCTCGTTAGACTATTAGACAAAATTATTATGTACAACACTCAAATATAATGAGCAATGATGAAAAAAGTTTTAATTTTAGCAACTAGTTTGAGCATTTTATATATAATTATTTTAATAATTCAATAAAATTATTTTTAGATCTGTATGTAATTTATAAATTTTTAGGTATTTTAGCAAAACTGTTCTTTTCATAGGCGCGACATCTCGATTTCCACTTTAGATGCAAACGCGTCGGAGATACTCGCGTCAACGGGGTGAGTGAAGGGAATATCGAGGATGTACTCACGGTCCGAGCCTTCCGTCGTCGGCAATGTTTAAGAGCTGCTAGTTCCCCGACTCCTGGCACCACACCAACCCCCATGCCAGCGCTACCAAAGAGCGGACCCAAGAAGAAGGCCGCCGCGGTGGGTGGTGCCGCGGGATAACCGGGTAGCAAACTGGCGAACTGCTGATACTGATGGTGTTGTCCGTGGCCAGAGGTTGACGTCAAATGTTGATGGTGCAGCTGATGATGATGGGTGTGCGGAGTGACGGTGCCGCGACTAAGGATATCCTCGATGAGGAACGATGTCCTGCTGGCGGAAGTTCCGTTTTGGCCTGGCTGAGCTTGTTGCTGACAGGTCGACTGCATCTTTTCTCGTTCAACACAACGTTGCGGCTATGACGCGTACATGCCTCCGATCGTCGCGGTTACATTCTCGCCCGGGTGTCTTGGCGCGACGCCAAGGTCGCGAAATCGAAGGGAGATCCTTGCCAGCCGCGACGATCCGAGACACGAACACAGTTTCTTGTGCCAAAAGAGACGACCAGGGCTAGAGATGCAACGAACTTTGTTTGGGTGGGTTTAAATGCCAATGCTGGTTCTTCTTTTTCTTAAATTCCCTCAATAGAAAGAGAGAGGACTGGTTCCAAATCTCCTAATAATTGAACGTTTATTCAATCTCCGATCGCGGGAAGATAGAATCTCGCGGAATCACTCTCAAAACTGATCACTTTTCTCCCGAAATGCGTATCGGCGATACCCTCGGCGAAATCGGTGACCACTTTAGCCCGACCTGGTTTCAACTAATCGGATATCGAACGTCCCGCGAATTTATTCCACGACGGAATCGTGATTGATGAATGATGGTCGCGGATCGTGTCATGAATCAGATATGAATCGCGCGAGATGTCGTCTATCGCTCACTGTCTTTCGCCGTCGTTGATCGGGACATCGTGCGAGACGCGTATCGGTAAGCGCGTATCAGGGTGATTCAATGTTCTACCCCCCGCAACGGCGATGATCGACGGCCCCTCCTGTCAGTTGGCGTACCGCGACAGCTCGTAACGTACCGTGGAAGGGTAACGCTTGGATCCGAATGTATCCGAGTTTCGAGGCCGGCCTGACGTCCCGCATTGGCCGGCGTCGCGACGCTCACCGTCGCCCGGGTTGGTTCCGCGACGATCCCGAGGGCGGGTCTCGGCCACTCGTTTCCATGGACACGCGCTCGGGTATTCGTGAATCCAACGACGTACGTCCCGCGCCGAGGAGGCGGCCGCGGCAACGGAGGGCGCGGAAGGGCAGGAGGGACTCCGATCCTTCTGTATTCGGCATTCGCGATTTCTCCCCATTCTGTCGCGCTCTCGCACGTAGATATAATAATACAAAGTGCAAGCATGTATATGTAAGAGTACGTTACGAAAATCCCCTCGCGCTTACCCGGCTTGTCTGCTGGCTATCCATTATACGTGCGCGACGCGCGATGATTCCTCGATGGTATAAGAGTATTTCAAAACCATTTCTCTCTGTCTCTTTATCTCATAGGTAAGGCTCCATCATGTCGAAAGTGTCGATATACTCGAGAGGACGATCGAAACCGATCGCTTTTTCGCGTCATCGTTACGATCGCAACGCTTCGGTTGAACTCCCGCTTCCCTCATCGAAACATAGTCTCGGATTCCTCGTATGACGCGCAGTACTCCACTCAATGACAGGCTGCATCGGTATTGAATCTTGGACGAGAGGACGAGCTGAAACGTGGGATTAAATTACTTAGCGGCTCGTGTATACGGGGCGCTTTCCAAATGGCGGTACAATCGCGTGGCGTTTGATGAGATGACTATGTCATATATATCTTTGTACCTAAACGATAAACATGTAGTACAAAGTCCAAAAATATGTGAATGAATTAGAAGGAGCTAGAAATTAGAAGTGGACGTCGACTGAGCCCAGAAAATTTTGGTGAGATAAACGTAACATTTTTTTTTTTCCATATTGAAGATAGCATAAACATCTTAAGAAAAGGAAGAGAGAGAGAGAAAAAAAAAGAATAAAAGAAATCTTACACTTTAACGATCTTAATTATCGTTAATCTCTCGAATCTCGGCTTTTCGCATATCTCGACGATATCTCTCTTTCCGCAGGCGTGACGACGGCCGGCTATGATTAGGGTCGAGGGACGCGTGCCGACATTTAGACGGGGTTGCTTCTGCGATTATTGAGTAAATTAACGTCACGGTAATTGCGTTACCGGCGCGTGTCCATCCGTGTGCGTCCGCCCGTTGCACATCGCTCGGCGTCGCCCGGCGTCGCTCGGCGTCGCGCAACCCTCCATCCCTCGCACCCTCCGCGCATTTGCGCCGAGAGAGAGAGAGAGAGAGAGAGAGAGAGAGAATGAAAGAGAATGAGAGCCGCCCTCCGGCAGCTCTGCTCGTAAAGCCGAAAATCCATCGTCCGGGGTTTCGGCGCGGCTCGGCAACATCCTCCGCCGAGACTCGCGGATCCTCTTGGGACTCGTTAGGCGTGAGAGCAAAACGGGTAGCACGTATTAATTTTCAAGTTTGTTTATTGCGGAGCGTCATGCACATCATACGGCGGCGGGTTGCGTTTCATAATGAAGTGTTTATTCGAACAAAGAAATGTACATATACCTCGCCCCGCGCGACTCCGACACAGCGCTTTATAATATTCTAACAAAACATACGTATAAAAGGTACGCTATGCGTATTTGTGAAAGCTTAGACTAGATACCTACATTCGCTTGCTATCTGGCAGTACGGATTTTACTAGATTCTGCTGCAATCTACATATTATATCCTTTTATGTATTTCTCATTATTTCTCGATTTGCTTATAATATGAACAAAGTCTTACCAAAAAAGAGCGACTGTACGAAAGTTTTGCTGAAGTATCAAAAAAATAGCTAGATTTGAAAATAACTTTGTTCAACTATCATATAATATTATGTAGGACATAATATTGATAGTGGACTTAATCTGGTTGCTAAAATGTTAAAACTTTTCGCAGCAGACTGTCATCAACGCATTCTACATAATTATTTTAATAGTAATACAAATTTCTTTTCAGATTTTGTATCTAATTGAATTTTTAGATACTTCAGCAAAATTGTTCTTTCCTGGTGCGATAGAAAAACTATGTATATATATATATATATATATATATATAACATGTGTGTGTGTGTGTGTGTGTGTGTGTGTGTGTGTGTGTGTGTGTGTGTGTGTGTGTATGTGTAGTTTAAATGTCATCGTCATTGGACGCGCGTTTATAGAAAGCACGGGAGAAGCTGCCAGGACCTTGCGATCCACAGAAGAAGAAGCCACGCCGCCAAAGGATGAAGAAGGCCATGCTGATTGGGATCGCGATAAGTAGGCCGATCAGCACTCCTACGAGTATTGCGGCATCCTTTTCCGGTCTCGCGTTATACAGATCCAAGCAGCGTAGATGTCGATCAGCCAGAGATGCGAGCTTCTTCCCTGCATGTTCTGGCGGCGTGGAACAGGTGAGCTCGTCGACCTCGTTTTCTCCCATTAGTGCCTCGCCATATTCCGGCAATATAGTCCCGATCTGCGAGAAATAAGCCATTAATTACTGTATGCAACCCAATTGAAACGAAGGGACGATACGAGTGAATTTCTAAAAGCGTTTGGTATTTATGATTATACTAATTCATGGACAGAATAATTACGATTAAGAGCTTCATTCTTATAGTTATTACTACTATAATATTAATAATTATATTTATAGTTCTATATAAACAAGTATAGATGGCCAAAAATAATTACAATATTATAGTCTGGAGTCAATTATATATTTTTTTATATAGAATTATAAGTATAATATTATAATCACGTTTTTCGAACAATTATAATTTTTTATTAAGAACTATGAATATAATTATTATTAGTAACATTATAAAGTATTAACTATAGAGAAATAGCTCAAGCAGAATAACAATAATATCAAATCATTATAATATCAAAATGATTTCAAAATATTATTTACGATTTATTTTAATGTCATTTTGACACATTACCGTGACTTGTTTTGGTTGGGAGAGTCCCTAATTATAATTATTTTATCATAAATAGCAAAACATTTCTCT